>Ga0316191_10000711_pt1 | contig 22100 bp, 21 predicted proteins | sample Eddworburr2cm_MG_FD_204928 | JGI IMG/M metagenome (GOLD analysis project Ga0316191, IMG submission 204928) | Coastal sediment microbial communities from Maine, United States - Eddy worm burrow 2 cm | ecosystem: Environmental > Aquatic > Marine > Coastal > Sediment | place: USA: Maine... | reverse complement strand
GCCACTGTCATAGAGCAGGTATTCCCCCCTGCCGGCAGTGCTTATTTTACCCGTGCCGTTCCTGACCTGTATGGTCGATTTCAGTCCGTCCGAGCCACGTACATTCAGTGTGATATCTGCCTGTACCAGTGTGGCCGCCAGCATGATTGTTACCGTCACCATGCTGCCAATAATGCACCTTGAAATCATTGTGATTTCCCCCGTTCCCCGTGTTGTGTAATCGCTGCCAAGTGTAACCCGTATGCGGATAGTATTCGCTTCGAACAGCGATCACATCCACGTGAGAAAACCGATCCGGGCAAGCGCAACATGAAGGGCCAGTACGGTGACCATGCTGTGCGCGAAGATCGGAGGTCCATCACGGCGTCATGTTGGCTCGGGGCCTGCAGCTGAGGTTAGTTGTTAACGGGCGCTGCGGGCCGCAGGCGGAACAAGCCTTCTGTGTGGCTATCACTGGTGAAATACAAGGCCCCGTCCGGACCGATAATCACGCCTACCGGGCGCGCCAGTCGTTGCCCGTCGGCTCGCTGGAAGCCGTCCACGACATTTACCACATTTGCTGCTTCGCCCCCTGAAAAACGCACCATTACGAGAGCCGGTGGCCGTCGTGTAGATCGATCACCGGACATCCCTCCGGAGGGCTGTGTACCCCAGGACCCCTTCAGGGCCACGATGGCATTGTTTTGAAATCGCTTGTCCAGGGCTGTTTCCGGTACAAAAGCGACACCCATGGGGGCGTTGCGGGCCGGGAAGGTGGCAATCGGAACCGCTACATCACTGCGTGGACGTGGAGGGGGTTTGCGCACGCAGTTATCACGCTGGATGGCCTTGCCGTCAAACTGGTACCACGGCATGCCATGGAATGAGCCGGGTGTGAGTTTTGCAAAATACTCCGGAGGCTGGTTGTAACCGAGATGATCGGGGCCGTTGTTGGACGCGTACAGGACGCGGGTTTGCGGGTGCCAGTCAAACCCCACCGGGTTTCGTAGACCGGATGCGAAGCTCTGCCAGCGGGGTTGCCGGCCGCTTTCATCAAGCACCAGTACACCGCCGCGCCGGTCGTCGAAGCGGTAGCCCGGGTCAAGATACTCGTCAGAACAATTGCCGCTGATACCCAGTGACAGGTACACACGCTGGTCAGGGCCAATGGCCACTGTGCGGCTGCTGTGATCGCCGCCGCCCGGCAGGGCCGCCAGCAGTTCAACGGCGTTCCAGTGGATGCGGGTCTGGCCCGGCCTGAAGTCGGCACGATACAGGCCGTCGGTCTGGGCAATCAGCAATTCGCCGTCGCGGTAGACGAGACTGTGCGGGTAGTCTTCCAGCTCGACCAGTACCTCGGCACTGCGGTACGGGGGCTCCAGACGGTATACCTTGCCCGCGCGTGAGCCGATCAGCAGGTCCCCGTTGGGCAGGAATTCCATCAGGCGGGGTTGCTGCAGTTGGTCTGTCAGCAGTTCCAGCTGCATGCCGGCCGGGATGACAAGCGTCCATGCCTCGCCGGAAACTGTCAGCTGCTGGTCATGGAGGAGCCATTCACCTGCATGGACGGTCATCACAAACAGACACAGGGCAGCGAGCAGCGGCAAGCGTTGTACAGGCATGCTGTAAGGGTAGCGCATACGCCATGTCGGGCATAAAAAAACCACCCTGCTACGGGTGGTTTATTGAGTCGGATCGGTTTGCCGGAGACTAGAACAGGGGCGTCCCGCTAATAATCGAGAATACCTGGTAAATCCCAACCCAGATGGCCGATGCAACCAGTCCCCACTTGATGGTTTCAATACCCATGATTTCGCCTCCCATTCTCATTCCATCTGTTCGTTTATCGGCCGCCGGCGTGCAAACTTTCACTGTTTTTGGTTACGCTGGCCTTGAAATTGTTACGGCTACCAGCATAGAGCGCTTGCTGTCGGAATGGATTGGCCGGGCGCCACATTCTATTGTCCCTGCATGCCAGAAAGTCGTAGGGGAAGGTGTTATCGGTTTTTGTAATGCTATGAAAAAAAAGGTAAATATTGAATATTGCGGGGGGGTAAGGTCAGCATGTCTGACCGGTCGGTGTCACCCGGTGGCAGGGTGCCGATGGTTGCGCTGCGGGAGTGTTTCGGGGACGGTATCCCCTCAGGCGGCTAGCGTGGCTGCGAATTATACGTGTGCCGGGCGTCAGCCAGCGATTGCTGGTAGTCGTTGAGGTCCTGCTGCCATGCCTTGCAGCCGCTCAGGAAGGCCAGCACGATGATGGTGCCGAACAGCAGGGCAAAGTAGTTTCCGGTAGGGGTGTTGTGGTACCCCAGAAACACAATGATTGCAGTGCCCAGGGCCAGCAGCGTGAACATGCCGCCGCTAAACGCGGAAGAGAAGATATGTGCCAGCAGGCGCGAGACTGACGGTTTGCTCATACCCTGTATATCGTGAATTTCCTGCATCATCCTTGTTCGGGTGTGTGCCATCCTGATGCTCCTGCTTGTTATTGATGTTTTAGCTTGATTACTCTCTTTTCATCAGCATAGGCAGGTCCACGGTCGGTGTATATTGTCCCAAGGTACGACGCCCTCCAGTGAAGCGCCAGGCGTCAATGAGACCGGAACTTGATAACAGGCCTGCTTTTGCCGTAGTGTCGCAAACTCCGCGAGTAATCGCTGTATGAATCGTGACTGAGCTATGACAGGAGTGCCTTTACCCCGCCTGCTGGGAACGTTTTGTCTGCTGGCGATGGTGCCTGCCAGCGTGCTGGCATCAGGCGACGGATTACCCTCGCTGGTACGTGATATCGGTACCTGTATTGTGCTGGCCGGGCTGCTGGCGATCGTATTCGTGCGCCTGAAGATCCCCGAGATTGCCGCATTTCTGCTCGCAGGTGTCGTGGTGGGGCCGGTGGGTGCCGAGTTGGTGACAGATCCGGCGAATATTGAAACCATCTCGGAACTGGGACTGATACTGTTGCTATACCTGATCGGTCTCGAGATTGATGTTCGCAAATTGCTGGACAGTGGCCGGATCCTGGGTATCACCGGTTTGCTTCAGTATCCCTTGTGTGTGGTGTTTGGTGTCCTGATCACCAAGTTGCTGGTGTGGCTCGGCATTGGTGGCGAATTATTGTCCGCCAGCTATGCGCCTTTATATATCGGTTTTCTCGTGGCAGCGTCGTCAACCCTGCTGGTGGTCAAGCTTTTCCAGGAAACCTTTCAACTCGATACCGAGGTGGGGCGGATTGCACTCGGCCTGTTGATCTTCCAGGATATCTGGGCGATCGGCGTGATTGCCGTGCAGCCAAACTTTGCTGCGCCGTCCGCCGGCCCGATCCTGCTGTCATTCCTGGGAATCGTGGTGCTGGCGGTGCTCGCTGTTTTGATTGCCCGCTATATCATTCCAATCGGTTTCAAATGGGTCGCCAAAAAACCGGAGGTCGTGTTTGCCGCGTCGATTTCCTGGTGTTTCCTGATTGTACTACTGGGCGTAAATCTGGATGTGCTGACAAACTGGTTCCTGAAGTTTGACTTGCACATGAGTGTTGGCGCGGAAATGGGGGCGCTCATTGCCGGTGCCACCATAGCCAACCTGCCCTACAGTACCGAAATCATCGGCAAGGTCAGTGTGGTCAAGGACTTCTTCATAACCCTGTTTTTCGTTGGTCTGGGGATGAGTATCCCGATGCCGGATGGTGTGGATGTGCTGATGCTAGCCGGGCTGTTCGCCGTGCTCGCCTTGCTGGCGCGTTACGTGGTGTTCTTCCCGCTGCTCTATGTGGCCGGTCTGGACCGCCGCAATGCCATGGTGACGTCGGTACGACTCGCACAAATCTCTGAGTTCAGCCTGGTGATTGGCTTTATCGGAGTGCAGCTCGGGCATATCTCGGGCGAGCTGAACAGTGCCATCATTTTCGCCTTCGTCATTACCGCCTTGCTGACGCCGTTATTGTTCCAGCAGGCGGATGCCATTCATGAGCATCTGTCCGGCGTGTTGTCACGTCTTGGTTTCAGGGAGCCGCCCAGCAGCGAGGCGGGCGAGGATGAATCCTATAGTCTGGCATTGCTGGGGTTCCACCGTATAACCTCGTCACTGTTACACGAACTCGGGAAAGACCATCCTGAACTGATCGAGAATACGCTGGTGGTGGATTTCAATGTCAATATCCATCCGAAGATTGCCGCACTGGGAGTAACGGTAAAGTATGGTGACCTGTGCAATGCCGAGACATTACACCACGCGGGTGTTGACAAGGCGAAGGTGATTGCCTGCACGATCCCCGATGATGTTCTGAAAGGCACCACGAACCGTAAACTCGTCGAGGCGGCGCGCCATGTGAATCCGGATGCCGTGATCATCGCAAATGCGATTCAATTATCAGAAAGCCGTGCCTTGTACGCGGCCGGTGCGGATTATGTATTTTTGCAGCGCATAGAGACCGCCTGTGCAGTCGAGCAGGCCATTGAACATGCGCTCTCGGGCAAGATTGCTGAACATCGCAAGGCCGTTGAAGCACAGCACGGGGAATGGCACCTGCGCGAGGAAGTCATGTAGCTGATCTCTTGATCTGCTTATTGTGAACCCAGCGGTATCCTCGGCGACCACTGCAGCCAGCTCTCCTTGTGCGTGTCATGCAGTTGGAAGGACATACCCTCGCTGGCAGCGTCCCCCATGTCGGAATTGTCTGGCGTGCTGAAGGCGATGCCGCCAGCAAGGATGGATTCCAGCGAGTCAGCCTCAACTTTTATACCCCCGATAACACTGGCATCGACATGGATGCCGCTGGTGTTCCAGAACATTGAATTGCTACGCACCAGCGGGGCGTTGTAGGGCCTGATGTTGATAAAAACAACCACTTCGTCGGCATTGGACCCCAGCTTGTAGCCGATGACACTGCCAACCGGTACCTGGCGGTAATAGACCGGGTCACCGGCTTCAATAGAGCCGAGCCGTTGCGTCGTCAGTTGTAAATTCAGGCCATCGCCGAGGCGTTGTTCGAAGGGTTCTTGCTCCAGGCCGGTGAAGTGTGTGGCTGGCGTACCCTCACCGGGCTGCACGGCAATGTAGTTGCCAGTGATGAGGGTACCAAGGTGTTCGGTTTTTGCCAGCCCGAGTTTTGCGCTGACCACCCAGAAGCGCGTGTTCGTGTTGGCCATGTGGCGGGCTGAACCAAACAGGTCTGCATAAACAGTCACACCATTACTGTCGTTTCTGAGTTTCACATCCGTGACGCGACCGATCTTGATATCCTGATATTTGATTGCAGCACCGGCTGAAAGGCCAACTGCCGAATTAAACGTTATGCGAATCGGTATGCTGTCTTCCATTGCGCTGCGGGCATCGTTATACAAGGGGAATACCGCATTCTCCTTTGCGGCGGCGCCCGGCCTGTCCGGTGTGTTGAAGGCGATGCCGCCCGCGAGTATCGACTTGACGGATTCGCTCTTCAGGTGAAAGTTACCCAGTCCTCCGCTCAACTCGATACCGCTGGCATTCCAGAAGCGTGAATTTGTATGTACCAGGTGTTTATATCGTGGCCGGATGGTGAACTGCACCAGTACCGTTTCATTGTCTTCAGCAAGCCGATAGCCGTCGACCTGCCCGACAGTAATCCTGTTATAGAGCACTGGCGAGCCGGTTGCCAGAGAACCAAGATCTGCGGTGCGTACACTCAGGTGCAGTCCGGGTTCACGTTTATTGCGAAACAGGACCTCGTTATCCGAGGCCGCGTCATAATTCGGATACAGTTTAAAGCTGCTGCCATTTTTCGCTGCCACCCGGGACGGGTTGTTGTCCGGCGTGGCGAAAGCGATACCGCCGGAGATGATACTGGTTACTGACTCTGTTCTGAGCTTGAAGCCTGCGACGCTGCCAGTCAGGTCAATACCGCTGGTATCCCAGAAGCGCGTGTTTCTGCGTACCAGGTGGGCATACGGTTCCTCTATATAGGCATCGATAATGATCTGCTTGCCCGATTTGTCGAGGCGATAGGACTGCACGCTACCAACAGGAATTTTTTTGTAGTAGATGCTGGTACCTTTTGTGAGTGAACCCAGGTCATCGGCGCTGAGTTTGAAGTGCAGACCGGGGACGCTGGCCGGTAGTACCGGCGGTTCTTCCAGTACCGTAAACTCTTTCATCGGCTTCCCTTCACCGGGTTGCATTGCGATGTACTCACCAGAAAGCAGCGTCGACAGTCCCGATATTCCGGTGAGTGATATCTGCGGACTGACTCGCCAGAAGCGGGTACCCGTGGTCAGTAGCGGTGTGGCACGCGGGTCGAGTGATGCCGTAGCGACAACACCGGTCAGGTCTTCCTCAACATTCATCGTTTCGATGATGCCGATCTCGATGCCTTCGAACATGATGCGGGTACTAAGTTCATTGAGGCCTTCCCCGTCTTTCAGGTGCAGGGTGATATCCACGCCGGCATCGGCTGCCTTGAAATTATCATACAAGGGAAAGCTGTCGCCATCTTCGCTGGGCGTGGTGGCCTCGCCCGTGTCCGGCGTGTAGAAGGCCAGGCCGCCGGAAAGTATGCTAGTGAGGGACTCGGTTTCAACGGACAGGCCGGACAGGCCGCCGGAAATACTGATGCCACTGGCGTTCCAGAAGCGGCTGGTTTTCCTCACCAGGTGCTCATACTTCTCGTTGATAAAGAGGTTGATTTTGACACTGTTACCGTCTTCGGCAAGGGTATGTTCCTGAACACGCCCGACGAGAATTTGCCGGTAGTAGATGGGCGCGTCCTGTCGGAGTGAGCCGAGCTTGTTGGCTGTAATGGAGATATGCAGCCCCGGGGTTTCAACGTTATGCGGCGGTGCGCTGGGCAGTGCCCGGAACTTGCGTGTCTTTTTTCCACCCCCGGGTTTGACAGCGATATAGTTTCCGGACAGCAGCGTACCCAGTCCGGTGACGCCGGCAAGAGAAATTTCCGGTTTCACCAGCCAGAATTGTGCATCCGACCCCAGGTGCTTCTCGGCACCGCGCGGGATGTCGATGTGTACCGTCACCGATTGCAGATTCGGGTTCAGCTGAACCGCCTTGACCCGCGCGACCTCAAGGCCGCGGTACATCAGCTTGGTCTTGCCGGCCTCGATACCGTCGGCGGTGTTGAATACGATTTCAATCGGTACGCCGGCTTCGATCAGGCTTTTGATCACCAGTCCGCCACCGATGAGTGCCGCCAGCAACGGCAATATCCAGATAAATGGAATGCCGCGTTTTTTCTTCAGCACGGGTTGCTGCGGTTTGCCGGAATCGCGGCCGGTAGCCGGTTGCTCAGTCATCAATAACCTCTTTATCCCATATCAAACGTGCATCAAATGTTGTGGCGGCCAGCATGGTCAACACCACGACGCTGCCAAAGGCGGTGGCACCGGGACCCGACACAATCTGCGCGATACTGCCGAAGTTGACCAGCGCAACCAGCAGGGCAATGACAAACATGTCGAGCATCGACCAGCGACCGACCAGCTCGACGGCGCGGTACATGCGGGTGCGCTGGCGGTCGTCCAGTACCCATTTTAACTGCACGGATAACAGCAGGATCAGCAGTGCGACCATTTTCAATACGGGTACCAGGATACTGGCGATAAATATCACGGCAGCAACGGGGTAGCTGCCGTGCTGCAACAAGGTGATAACACCGGACATGATGGTGTCGGGTTGTCCGGAGCCGAAATAGGTGACTGTCATAATCGGCAGGATATTCGCCGGTATATAGAGTATCGTGGCCGTGATCAACAATGCCCAGGTACGCGACAGGCTGTTGGTGGCACGCATGTGCATATGTGCCTGGCAGCGCGGACAGTGCTCTTCATAACCGTCATGGCCGACATCAAATGCCAGCTTGCCGCAGGTATGGCAGCGAATCAGGCCCATTTGCCTGGCAGTTAACGGATGCTGCTTCACTGCGGTTGCCCCTTCAGACCGTGCTCGATCCTGGTCCAGAAGTCGTCCTGGTCAAGCAATGAGGACATCAGTGTAGTCACCAGTAACAGGGCGATGAAACAGTACAGCCCGATCCCGGGTATGACGCTGGCCATGCCCTTCAGTTTTACCACGGCGACCAGCACGCTCAGCATATACACTTCGAGCATGCCCCATTCATCAAGATAGTGATAATAACGGAACGCATAGGGCAGTAGCGGGCTGGATCGTTGCAGCTGAAGATAGCCGGAGACAAACAGCATAAGCAGTAGCTTGCAAAGCGGGATCACGACGCTGGCAAAAAAGACCAGCAGGGCCGTCCAGTACAAGCCTTCCCGGAACAGCACCAGGGAGCCCTCGTAAATGGTGGTCGAGGATTCCTGGCCAACGAGGTCCAGTGTCATGACCGGTAACAGATTGGCTGGTATAAACAACAGCAGCCCGGTGAGGGCCAGTGCCAGTGTGCGTTCTACGCTTTGCTCCCGTGGTTGATACAACGGATTGGCACAGCGCGGGCACAGTGCCTTGTCACCCAGGGGCGCCTCCACCCGTTCCAGCAGCAGGTCGCAGTCCTTGCAGGCGATCCAGTTTTCAGGGATGGATGGCAGGCTTTGAATGTTGTCTTTGGCGCTCATAAAAATACATATAATACAGTGAGATGAGGCTACATGTTAGCTGCGGAGCTGTCTACCTGAAGGGCGCAGCCAGTGGTTCACCGACGAACACACCCTGGCCGGGCCATTCGACACTTTTCCAGTAGGCCTCCAGCAGGGTTTCGCCATTCAGGTAACGGTCAATGACGATATTGGGGCGTGGGAATTTCTGTACGAAGGCGCACGGTTCGACCACGGTGCCATAGCTGCCGGTCGCGCCCGCCTGCAGCCAGCGCAGACTGCTCATTTGACTGCTGCCGGTTAACTTGCCACCGGCGGATGTCAGGTGGTCTGCAATAGCCCCGGGACGGTACTGGTTACTGTCAATGCCCTCAACGTGTACCAGTCCGGTGAAGTAGAACATGACGTCGCCGCGATGTTGCAGGGAATCACCGTTAACAACCTCCACCTTGAAACGATCGGACTGCAGCAGGTTGATGCCGGGGTAAAACCGTGCGCGTGCATTCCTGGCCCTGTCGGATGTGCTCAGCAGATAGGCGGAGCCGTGCGGGTGTGTACCATCAGCGGCAACACCGCGGTCAATGAGCGCCTGCACCGCCGCAAACGTCTCCCCCGCAAGCATCATGGTCGGACGCCAGTTGAAATCGGTAAATGGTCGCTGACTGTTGCTGTTGAAGTAGGGGCTTGCCCTGGTCGCCTTGCACCCCTGCACACAGAACGCTTCATCGAAGCCGGCTGCAAATGCCGTTGTGATCGACATGCAACCGACCCGGTAGGGCGCCGTCCAGGTGAGTACATAACCCTGTACGCTTGCCGGGACCTGTGCATCCAGTTGTGCCTTGATCAACCTGAAGGTTTGCGGACGCATGACATCGTTGCCCGGTTTGAACTTTACATGCATGACATTGCTGGCGGGGATATGGCGCTGCGTCAGGTAATACTCGCCAATGCGGCGACTCAGCGGGTCATCGTCATTAATAATCAGTGCGAGGTGCTGTGGGCCGAGAACGGAACCGACAGGCGTGTCGATTATGTCAGCACCAGGGCTGCTGTCACACGCCGTGAGTAGCGTCTGCGATAGCAGCAACAGGGAGAACAGCAGTTGTCTGGAGCGGTCCCGTGGTGCCGCTATCAATATGGCCGAGAGGATGATCCTGGGCCAGTCAGCTGTTCTCACGGTACTCGACCGGGGATACCCCCGTCCAGCGTTTGAAGGCACGGGTAAAGTTGCTGGGTTCGGAAAAACCCAGCAAATAAGTAATTTCACCGAGCGAGCGATGCGTTTCGCGAATGTACAGTAGTGCCAGTTCCCGGCGAGTACTCTCAAGCAGTGTTTTGAAGTTGGTTTCCTCGTTGTTGAGCTTGCGTTGCAGACTGCGCAGGCTGACATTCAGGGAGTGTGCGATAGCTTCCTGGTTGGGTGTGCCGTCATGCAGACGTTCAATAATTCTCGAACGCACCTGCATGGTAAGGCTGTCACGGTCGAAGCGTGCCAGGTAATCTGTAACGGCCTGGTCATTGATGCGTGCCAGCAGGGGGTTGGCATTGGTTAACGGGGTATCAACCAGCTGCTTGCTGAAAGACAGTATATTGGTGTCTGCATCGTACTCTATCGGTGCACGAAAGTATGCCTGCAAGCGGCTATCACAACCCGGGTTGGGACGTTTCAGCGAGACATGTACAGGATCGATCTCGTCACCGGCGGTCAATCGACACATGCGCAGAAAACCGCTCATGCCGGAATCCTGAAAAGCCGTGGCAACAACTTTTACTCCTTTCGGCGGCAATATGACCAGGTCCAGGCTGTCATCGCTATCCTGCAGCTGTATGTTGGCTGCCGAAGAGATCAGTCGTGAGTAACGCACCAGGCGGGTGAGTGCATCCCGCAGCGTGTCACTGGCCAGCCAGGAAAAGCCAAGGCCATGTAGCACAACGGGTTGAACATGCTCGCCCGCGACAAAACCGAAACAGGGATCGCCACTGGCATCCACTGCAAGTTGCCAGAGATGCTGTATACGGTCGCCGGGGTAGCGGGTATCCGGATTTGAAAGCTGGCTCATATCAATCCCTGCCTTCCTGAAGAGCGGTTCCGGATCGCAGTCGTAGCTGCTCAGGGTGTGTGCTACCAGGGCAGCAACACTGCCCATCATCGAATAGTTACCAGTAGTCATCGTTATCAGTCCTTGTTTTTTTGCAGCAGCGGATCAGTCGATGGCATGTCGTGACAGGATAATAGTAGCAGGCCGGCGCTAATGTATCAGCAATATGTCTGTATGGGTCGCAGGGATAGCGGCAAGGGGCAGGCTGCATTTTTACATTTGCTGTGCCAGTTTTATGTGACGGGTGGAAGGCGTCGTTCTGATGACAGCGTAATTAGTGCGCAACCAATCAGTCGATATCGCGTCGCTTGTTGACGAAGTCAACCATACGCTGGGTAGCCGTGAGGGCCTGTACACGAATCGCTTCCGGGACATGGATTTCATTACTGCCATTCTTGAGGACTTCGGCCAGGTTGCGTAAATTATTCATGGCCATCCACGGGCAGTGGGCGCAGCTTTCACAGGTCGCGCCTTCGCCAGCTGACGGGGCCTCCAGAAAGACTTTGTTCGGCGCAGCCTGTTTCATCTTGTAGAAGATGCCGTTGTCTGTGGCGACGATGAACTCCTTGTTGGGGAGTTGTGTGGTGGCATTGATCAGCTGCGTGGTCGAACCCACTACGTCGGCGAGTGCGATCACGGATTGCGGTGATTCGGGATGTACCAGGATGGCCGCATCGGGGTGGTGCGCGGCAAGGTTCTGCAATGCCTCGGCCTTGAAACGCTCATGCACGATGCAACTGGCTTGCCAGAGCAGCATATCGGCACCTGTTACCCGCTGGACATAGCTGCCAAGGTAACGGTCGGGTGCCCAGAGAATCTTTTTGCCTTGTTGTTTGAGATGTTTCGCAACATCAACCGCAATGCTTGAGGTCACTACCCAGTCGGCACGTGCTTTCACTTCTGCGCAGGTGTTGGCATAGACCACCACGGTGCGCTCCGGGTGTGCGTCGCAGAACGGGATGAATTTCTCCGGGGGGCAGCCAAGATCCAGTGAACACTCGGCTTTCAGGGTCGGCATCAGCACGCGTTTTTCCGGATTCAGTATTTTCGCGGTTTCCCCCATGAAGCGCACGCCGGCAACAACCAGGGTGCTGGCAGGGTGCTGGTTGCCGAAGCGCGCCATTTCGAGTGAGTCGGACACGGTGCCGCCGGTTTCATCGGCGATCATTTGCAGGTCATCTTCGGTGTAGTAATGCGCCACCAGGACCGCGTCCTTTTCCTTTAGCAGCTGCTTGATTTCGGCGATCAGCGTGTCGCGTTCGCCGGCATCGTATGCCGGTTGGGCAACGCTGCCGGGTAGCGGATAGGGTGACTCCGGGGTGACTTGAAGGGGGGTGCTGTGTGTTGTCTCAGCCATGGCGTGGGTTACCTGGTGCTCCGATAAAATACATTCGGAATAGCCTATAAGTAGCTGAAATTTATTATAAATTATGCTTCTTCTGTTGATGGCGCTGGCCTTGACAGTTTGCTGATGTGTCGCAGTATGGCTGCCGCCTCGGTATCCCCGCGCTCTGACGCCAGCTGCAACCAGCGGGCCGCTTCCTCGAGGTCACGACTTACTCCCTGTCCGTGGTAGTACATCATGCCGAGGTTGGCTTGCGCATCGACAAACCCCTGTTCCGCCGCCTTGCGGTACCATTCGGCGGCCTTGCCGAGGTCCGGTTCCGGGCTGGTACCTTCATCGTACATGACGCCGAGGTTGTACTGCGCCTCGACATCCCCCAGTTCGGCCAGCGGCAGCCATTCTTCGAAGGCCGCCTGATAGTCACCTTTCAGATAGGACTGGTAGCCACCACCGAGAATGGTCCATGTCGGCATGCCTGCCATCAGCAAGTAACCAAATTCAGGAGTTTCATTAACATAGCCGGCATTCTAATAACTTTACCGGCTTTATGTATAGCCAATGTTGGGTAGGGGCCATAAAATGGGGTTATTCTTGTGATTGATCGCTGCATGTTAGCTGAAGTTAGCACTATTTGCAGATGCAGCGATTCAAATCTGTTGTGTAACGCTCTGATAATAGGTGATTATCATGTACCGCGTGTCGAAATCCGTCTCCTTTTGCTATGGTCATCGACTGCTGAACTATCATGGCAAGTGTCAGCATTTGCACGGGCACAATGCTCGCGCGGTGATCACGCTGCAGTGCGAGACGCTCGATGAACGTGGCATGGTGGAAGATTTCAGTGACTTAAAACGGTTGGTATGGGAATGGCTGGACAGCGAAATTGATCATACCCTGTTGCTGCACAAGGACGACCCGATCCTGCCCTTGTTACAGGACAGCGGTGAGCGGGTCAGGGTGACGCAGGAAAATCCAACGGCCGAAGTCATTGCAAAAATGATTTATGAGTATGTGGCAGCAAAAGGCTTTCCAGTGACCGATGTGACATTGTGGGAGACGGAAACCAGTTATGCCAGCTACAGTCATAACCGGAAAGGGTGACCCAGTATGCAGCCAGCACCATGAACCGTCAGACCGGGACAACAGGCAGGAATATTTTTCTTGCACGACTGGCATGTCCGGTCGTGCTGTTATGTGTAGCCATCAATACGATGGCGGCGGGGGTCAGCTTCGATCACGGTTTTGTGAAATTTGATGATGCGCCCCTTGAAGAACCGCTGGCCTTTCCAGACTGGTTCAAGCTCAGTTTTCTGGACCTGCGCGAAGATATAGAGGAAGTTCGAGAGGCCGGCAAGCAGGGGCTGATCGTTTATTTCGGGCAGAAATATTGTGCCTACTGCAAGCAGTTTCTGGAAGCGGATCTGGAGGCGGAGGATATCCAGGCCTACCTGCGTGAGCATTTCGATATCATCGGCATTGATATTCACGGCGATCGCACCGTGACTGACATGCAGGGCAGGGAACTGACAGAGAGTGCACTGGCAATTCAAGACAAGACCAACTTTACCCCGTCAGTAATTTTCTACAACACCGCCGGAGAAGCGATATTGCGCTTGCGCGGCTATTACCCGCCATACCGTTTTCGTGCGGCACTGGAATACGTCGCTGATGCGCACTACAAGGATGAAAATTATCGTCAATACCTGGCACGTGCTGATGTGCCACTGGTGTTTGAACCCGGTGATCTCATCGATGAGCCGTTATTCCTTCCGGGGCCCTATATGCTGGATCGAACGCTAAGAGCGGGTGAGCGGCCACTGGTGGTGTTTTTTGAGCAGGGGAACTGTCACGCCTGCGATGTGTTGCATACCGGTCCATTGCAAGACCCGGAGATCGTCACACGCTTCGAGCAAATGGAGGTTGTGCAGTTGCCGTTCTGGTCGGATACCCCGGTCATAACACCGTCAGGAGAGCGCTTGAAGGCAAAGCAGTGGGCAGAAAAACTGGGGCTTTTTTACACGCCTACCTTGATATTTTTTGACGAGAATGGCCGTGAAATCATGCGTGTCGATTCCGTTGTACAGTTCTACCGTCTACGCAACGTGCTGGATTATATCCTCAGCGGTGGTTATCGCGAATATCCGACATTTCAGCGCTGGCGCGCCTCGCGTAGCCCGCTTTTGCTGAAGTAGCGCTAGCCCTGCCAGCGTTTGAAGATCAATGTGGCATTGGTGCCACCGAATCCAAAGCTGTTGGACATCATGATATTGGTGCCGGCATTGTCGATGCGCTCGCGGATGAGCGGAAACCCTTCGCCCGCCGGGTCCAGGTCGGTGATGTTGGCCGAGGCGCTGAGGAAATCTTCCTGCATCATCAGTAGTGAAAAAATCGCTTCGTGAACGCCCGCCGCCCCCAGTGAATGGCCGGACAGCGATTTGGTCGAGTTGATTTTCGGAATATTGTCACCAAACACCTTGCGTACTGCTTCCAGTTCACGCATGTCGCCGACCGGTGTGCTGGTGCCATGCGCGTTGATATAGTCAACCGGTTCATCGACCGTGGACATGGCCTGTTGCATACAGCGCACCGCACCTTCACCCGAGGGCTGAACCATGTCATAGCCGTCGGATGTTGCACCGTAACCGACCAGTTCGGCGTAGATTTTTGCACCGCGGGCCTGCGCGTGTTCCAGCTCTTCAAGCACCACCATGCCGCCGCCACCGGCAATGACGAAGCCATCACGGGTTGCGTCATACGGGCGTGAGGCCGTTTCCGGTGTGTCGTTGTATTTGGAGGAGAGTGCACCCATGGCATCGAACATCAGTGTCAGTGTCCAGTGCAGTTCCTCGCCACCACCGGCAAACACGATATCCTGTTTGCCGAACTGAATCTGTTCGTAGCCATTACCAATACAGTGGGCGCTGGTGGAACAGGCAGAACTGATTGAGTAATTGATGCCGAGAATCTTGAACGGTGTGGCCAGGCAGGCGGAATTGGTGCTCGACATGGTGCGTGGCACCATGTAGGGGCCGACCCGTCGCAGGCCTTTTTCACGCAGGGTGTCGATGGCGAGGGAGATATTCTCTGTGGACGAACCACCGGAGCCGGCAATCAAGCCGGTGCGAACATTGGAAATCATGTCATCCGCCAGACCGGAATCCTCAATGGCCTCTTGCATGGCAATGTAGTTGTAGGCGGCACTACTGCCCATGAAACGGCGCAGTTTGCGGTCAATCAACGCCTCGATATCAATATTGACAGTGCCTGCTACATGGCTGCGAAAACCAAGTTCTTTATACTCCGGTATGTATTCGATACCGGATTTTCCTTCCCTGAGTGAAGTGGTGACTTCCTGTTTGTTATTTCCGAGACTTGACACAATGCCAAGTCCGGTGATGACAACGCGGCGCATGATGATAATCCTAAAAATTTTCGGTTGAGGTAAACAGACCTACGCGCAAACTGCTGGCGTGATAGATTTTCCGGCCGTCGACTTCCATGACGCCATCGGCAATGCCCATGTTGAGCTTGCGCTGAATGACGCGTTTCATGTCAATGCGGTAGGTGATTAAGTTGTTTTTCGGGGTCACCTGGCCGGTGAATTTGACTTCACCGGCACCCAGCGCGCGGCCACGTCCCGGGCTGCCTGCCCAGCCGAGGTAGAACCCGACCAGTTGCCACATGGCATCCAGACCGAGGCAACCGGGCATTACCGGGTCACCTTCAAAATGACAGTCGAAAAACCACAGATCCGGTTTTACATCCAGTTCGGCAATGATATGTCCCTTTCCATGTACGCCGCCCTTGTCGCTGATCTGGATTATGCGATCACACATCAGCATCGGAGGTAATGGCAATTGGGCATTGCCTGGACCAAACATCCGCGCATGACCGCAGTCGAGTAGTTCCTCGCGGGTATAACTGTCCTTTTTTACGTGAGGGGTGTGTAGATCTACCTGGGTCGATTGCGTCATTGTAAAAGCGAATAACCTGTCTTGGTTGAATCAGGGTATTCTAATCTACTTTGAGGTGAGTCTGCACTTGTGATTGCGCAGGTTATCCGCGAACCGGGGGTGCCGGGTCAGTCTAGTCCCTGAAATTAATGGTTTGCAGTGGCTGCTTCAGGCCGTAGCTGTCCAGCTGACTGATAATCTGCTGTAAATCATCACGTTTCTTTCCGCTGACACGTACCTTGTCACCCTGGATGCTGCTTTGAACCTTCAGTTTTGATTCCTTGATCTTCTTGACCAGTTTTCGTGCGGAATCCTGATCAATACCCTGTATGACATTGATCAGCATCGTCGCCTTGCCGCCGCTGCTGTGGACAGCGCCTTTCGACAGGGAGGTAATGTCAATGCCGCGTTTTGACATGCGATTGTGCAGAATATCGACTACCTGCCGAATCTGGAATTCATTTTCGCCGTGCACGGTAATGGTGGCTTCTTTTTGCTCAACACGCGCATCGCTGCCCTTGAAGTCAAAGCGGGTGCCGACTTCCCGGTTGGTCTGGTCGACGGCGTTGCTGACCTCATGCAGGTCAACTTCTGAAACTATATCAAAGGACGGCATTCATGGGCTCCTGATGAGAAAATGTGCGCACTGCCAGAGGCGTCACATTATATTCAAAAATCAGGTGGTTGATAACTACATGACCAGAAAGACCGGCCATGGTCTACATCGGAACTGGGAACCTGTCCGGGTCAGCCGGGTTGCCTGGAACGGCGGAACGGCGATGCCAGGGCCGAGCAAATGCGCCGGAAAATGCCAGGACGCTTCATGGTGACGGTTTTCGTTGCTTCTTCGGAGAGAGTCGTGTTCGCGGGAGCCGCTAAAACATCATCCGCACTGCTGTTACCCATAGTTGAGTGATCGCCGCTGTCTGAATCGTGATCGGGTGTGGCCTCTGTAACGGGTGTTTTTTCAGCCAGTTGCGAGGCTGTTCGGACTTCTTCATAAGGGTCATTAATATCGAATGGCGCAGTGATGATAATTGTTTCATCATCATCTGCTTCATGGTCGAAGGTGAAGGCAGCAGGCTTTATCGTTGCCTGCACAGGGGTATTTGCCTGTGTGGCATTAGTGGTTGCCGTTATCGACTGTTCGGGTACCGGTCCGGCAAACATGCTCGGTAAATCACCAGACGCCTGTGCGGTACGGGATTCAACCGTGGCTACCTCATCATTTGTCAATGCGTGTTCATGTTCGATGCTGATATTTTCATGTGCTATTTCAGCTTCGACTGACTGGTTGATCATCGCTGTGATGTCTTCATCCAGCAGCACCGGCACTGTCACCTGGGTGGGGGCCTGGTCCTGTGGTGTCGGAATCGCCGCCCCGGATTGCTCGAATACCACCTGGTTGCCACCCAGGGACATGGCATAAACAAGTCGACTATCGGCTATCGACAGCAACTCGTCAAAGCGGGTGTCGCGACGAATCTCGGGTGCTGCAACACCAATGCTGACCGTGTAACGGATCCTGTTTTCACCTTGCTTCAGGATGCGTGCGCTGATGTCACGGTTTATCCGGTCAGCCAGATTGCGGATACCCGTGGTGTTCATGCCTGGCAGTAACAGGGAAAAACGCGCGGTACCGACGCGAGCGGCCATGTCCTCATGTCGAATGCCTGATTGCAGCACCGTGGCGACGGACTTGATTATTGACTCGGAAATATCCTTGCCATGATGTTTAAACAGCTCACCAAAGTCGTCGACTTCAACACGGAAAACAGCCAGGCTGGTTTTGTGGCGAACAGCAAACGACAACTGCTGGTAACTGTGATCCATAAAAGCGGCTTCGTTTGCCAGGCCGGTCAGCGGGTCCGTAAGGGCCTGTTCCTCCAGTCCCATGTTTTCTTCCGTCAGCGTCTGGGTTGCTGTATGTGCACTCGCATGTGCCTGTGTACGAGCAAGCAAGTGGACAGAATCGAACGGTTTGCCTATGAAGTCGGTAGCGCCGGCCTGCGTCGCACGCGCCTTGGTTGATTCGGAATCATTGGCGCCGGTAATAATAATGACAGGGATCGCCTGTATTTGCGGGAGATGCGAGCTTCTTATGCGTTCAAGCAGACCATAGCCATCAAGGTTTGGCATGGTCAGGTCAGAGACAACCAGAGAAAACGGACCGGCATTGTTAAGTAGTTCCCATGCATTTTCACCATCCAGTGCTTCAACTGTCTCGAAGTGGTCCTGCAGGATTTTTCGTGCTGTGACCCGGATAACCTTGGAGTCATCAACAATTAATAACCGTTGTTTGTTGCCTGATTCGCTGCTCATTTACCCGCCTGTGCTGATGTGATGATTCTTGCAGTCGTATCGGCGTTCAGGACCTTATCTTTAACCGCGGGCGCCGCCATGGAAAGCAACCCTGGCCGGGTCGTAGGTCCGCCATGGTTGGTGCTATGATGCGTTATCAGTCGGCTGGTATACGGGTGGGTTAAGCTGCCAGACGGGCAGCCGACGCGGGTGTCATCTTCATGCGTGGAACGGGTTGAGTGAATGGTTAACGGAGTACATAACTTGCTTGCGCGTCTGGACGCTCTGGTCTGGGATGGAGACATGCGCCAGCTGTCCGGCTGGCGCCGCTACCTGGTGTTCGTGCTACGCGTACTGCACCTGCTGATAAGGGAACTGATGGGTGGCCAGTTAAACCTGCGTGCCATGAGCCTTGTTTACACCACGCTGCTGTCGATTGTGCCATTGCTTGCAGTCAGTTTTTCTGTGCTCAAGGGCTTTGGGGTTCATAACAAGATCGAACCGTTACTTTATAATTTTCTGACACCGCTGGGTCCGAATGGTGTGGAAATTACCGACAGGATTATCAGTTTTGTTGAAAATGTAAAAGTAGGCGTGCTGGGGTCGATCGGTATTGTGTTGCTGATCTACACCGTTATTGCATTGTTGCAGAAAATCGAGTCTGCCTTCAATTTCGTCTGGCAGATTGACCACCTGCGGTCACTTTCGCAGCGTATAAGTAATTACCTTAGTGTCACCCTGGTAGGGCCGGTGCTCATTTTCAGTGCTGTTGGTTTTACAGCCACGGTGTTGGACACGGAGACAGCACAGCAACTGGTTTCAATCGAGCCATTTGGCACCCTGATGTTGTACGTCAGCAAGCTGGTCCCCTACATCCTGGTGTGTCTGGCGTTCACGATCATTTATATCTTCATCCCGAATACGCATGTACAGTTTACCGCGGCCCTGGTGGGTGGTGTGATTGCCGGCGTGTTGTGGAAAATAACCGGCTGGGGATTTGCGGCATTCATCGCGTCGTCTTCAAAATATGCAGCGATCTACTCGGGCTTCGCCATTGTGATCTTGTTGCTGATCTGGCTGTACCTGAGCTGGTTGATCCTGCTGGTGGGTTCGCAGATTGCCTACTTTGTACAACATCCAAAGTACATGACCCTGCACAGGGAACCGATGGTTCTCAGCAATCGAATGCGTGAGCAGCTGGCGCTGCAGGTAATGTTTCTGGTTGGTTATAATTATTTCCATGGCAAGGCAGCCTGGACGCTCGATCGTTTTGTCGATTATCTTGACCTGCCAGGCGAGCCGCTGCAGCGCACTCTCAGGACGCTCGTTGATACAGGCTACCTGATCGAGATTGACAACGACAGTGGGCCGGTTTACCTGCCCCTGCACGACATTGAAAACATACGAATCATTGATGTAATCACCGATGTTCGTAGCGCGCGAGAGAGCCGGGTATTGAGTCTGCAGCAGTTAACACCGGTAAGGGCGGTTGAGCAGCTTATGTCAGAATTGAATGCAGTTCAGCAGTCTGCGCTGGGTGAGCGGACACTCAGGAGTATGGTGCTGGCGGTTGATGAAGAGCTGGAGGCGGGGAGCCAGGTTCCTGCGGAACAGTAATTATTCAAGCAGGCTCAGGGTTGTGGTGCTGGCAGTCTCGATGTCCATCCACTCAGGCAGATTTTCCTGCAGTGTGTGATAGAGTTTCCGTGAATCTGTGTTCTGACAGCCGTGCAATCCGGGTCGATGACTGATGCGGTAGTACCAGGCAGGATAACCACCCGCTGACACGGGTGCGCTGGTGGGGAGTGGGCCAATATTCTCCGTGACCTCGCCATTCATTACCCAGTCGCCGCTGCACAGTTGTTTTGCCGTTTTTTCCCGGGCATTCACCAGCGAGATGTGAGTCATCGCCTCTGCAACCGTTGCGGTCTGGGCACTGTCGCGTGGAACCCAGGCAATGTAGTGATCCAGCATCGGATCGGCCGCAGGGATCTGGCTGGTGTTGACGGGATGTGTGAGCGGGCTTGTAGCGGAGGATGTTGCGCACCCCTGTAGTGCCAGCAGCGCGATAGTCGGGATGCTTGTCTTTAGCGCCTGATTCCACATGTCGCACTCTCCAGGGACTGCCGGGCTTTGCAGGCATGTCCCGTGTTTCTCAGAGTACAGTCTAGGATGTGTGACCGGATTAAACTGTGATCCGCTACGTAAACACTAAAAACGTTGTAAACTACAGGGTATTAACGAAGGTACATGGACAGAGCATGACTGTAGCAAATAGTAGCGTTGAGCAATGCGTGGAGACACTGTGCCAGCACGGTTGTGTGCGTGTCTCCGCGTATATTGCGTTACTGAAAGCGGGTGAGGTATTTGCAGAAGTGGCTCATCTGGGTGTGCTCGAAAGGCAGCGGGTTCTGGACGAGCTGGTGGAAATTATGGCGCCCTATGAAATAAAGGGTAACGACTGATTGTCATTCCGCTGCGGGTTTGTGACTTCAATGTTTTATTGACTTTAACTCATCGTCCTCGACGCTTACATCAACTTTCGAAAACCGGGGTGAGTCATTCAATAATGAATCGATATCGTTCCTGATGCTGGAGAGTTCGGCCAGTTCATCGTACTCAGGATCGCTTGCCAGTGGATCGTTATCAGCCGCCAGTGTATCCGTTGACTGATGCCCCAGAGAGGGTGCGTCAGCCTGGTCAGCGCAGAGGTGGTAGGCACCGGTGGCCAGGTGCTCGTAAACGGCCCGGTAGCTTCGGGTCATTTCCTGTACAAGATCCGAGGTGTGCATGAAGTGCTGGCTGACCTGTTCACGGTATTCAGCAAATCGTTCTACCAGCTGGTCCAGTTCTTCCTGCAGGTTCTGGCTCTGGTTGTTACGGCGGGTAAGGGTGTAGGTCACGATACTGCCCAGTCCAATACCGAGCAGGACACCTAGTGCGCCGATTATCCATAGGGAACTCGTTCCATTCAGCTCTACCATGCTGAGACCTCGCAAGTGTGAATGCGCATTGCCGCGCGGATGATTCCGGGGCACATTGTACTGTAATTCGTGCGCAAAGAAATCTTGCTGGAGGTCTGGCTTCTGTCGGCACTTCTGGCGTCATTACTGTCATGAAAACAACCGCATAGTAAGTATTCATGATAATCCTGACGAGTGGCCGGGCGCAGTTGCCGGGCGCTGGCCGAAGATAGAGCTACCAACGCGAATCATGGTGGAGCCCTCGGCAATGGCGATCTCGAAGTCGTTGCTCATTCCCATGGAGAGCTCACTGAAGTGGTGGGCATCAAAACGTTCCGCGCACGCCTCAGCCAGTTTCCTCAGGGCGGCAAAATTCATACGTGTCTGCTCGAGGTTGTCATCGCGGCGACCAATGGTCATTAAACCGCGTAAACGGATGCCAGTCAGCCCGGCATTTAACAGGTCTTCAACAAAAGGATAAAGCGACGCTGCCGGCAGACCATATTTATCGGGATCATTGGCGATGTTGACCTGTAGCAGGACATTCAGCGTGTGCTGTGACTGAGTGGCGCTGGCAGACAGTTTGTTGGCAAGCTTGAGACTGTCAAGCGTATGCAGCCATGCAAAGCTGGCGGGGATCAATTTTGCCTTGTTGGATTGCAGATGCCCGATAAAGTGCCACTCGTTCATCGGGTCATTCAGCAGTATTTGCTTGCTGTGTGCATCCTGCAGGGTGTTTTCTCCGAAGCAGTGTTGCCCTGCTGACATGGCCGCGTCTACGTATGCGGGTGGCATGTACTTGGTAACCGCGACCAGCCGTATGTCTTCAAGGTTGCGTCCGGCTTCAGCCGCAGCTACGCGCATGCGTTCGCGGATGTTGCCAAGGTTATCCCTGATATCGCTGGCTGATAGTGACACGTTGTTTA
>Ga0316191_10000710_pt1 | contig 22103 bp, 19 predicted proteins | sample Eddworburr2cm_MG_FD_204928 | JGI IMG/M metagenome (GOLD analysis project Ga0316191, IMG submission 204928) | Coastal sediment microbial communities from Maine, United States - Eddy worm burrow 2 cm | ecosystem: Environmental > Aquatic > Marine > Coastal > Sediment | place: USA: Maine... | reverse complement strand
CAGCAGGTGCGTGCCGGGCTGGACGCTATCTATCTTTCCGGATGGCAGGTCGCGGGGGACGCGAATCTGTCCGGTGAGATGTACCCGGACCAGTCGCTCTATCCGGCGAACTCGGTACCGTCGGTTGTCCAGCGCATCAACCGTTGCCTGCAGCGAGCGGATGAGATCACGCATTCCGAGGGTGACCACAGTATCGACTGGTTCAAACCCATCGTGGCGGATGCAGAGGCCGGGTTTGGCGGTGTGCTCAACGCCTTCGAGTTAATGAAGCAGATGATCGAAGCGGGCGCAGCCGGCGTCCATTTCGAAGACCAGCTGTCCTCCGCCAAGAAGTGCGGTCACATGGGCGGCAAAGTCCTGGTGCCGACTCAGGACGCGGTCAACAAGCTTGCGGCGGCGCGGATGGCGGCTGACGTATGCGGTGTTCCCACCGTCCTGGTTGCAAGGACCGATGCAGAGTCGGCCAACCTTTTGACCGCGGACGTCGATGAACGGGACCGGGCGTTCATCGTGCCCGGCGAGAGGACCTCCGAAGGCTTCTTTCATGTGCGCGCTGGACTGGATCAGGCGATCGCGCGAGGCTTGGCCTATGCGCCTCTGGCTGATTTGATCTGGTGTGAGACCCAGGTGCCCAATCTTGACGATGCGAAGCGGTTCGCTGAAGCGATGCAGAAGGACTTTCCGGACCAGTTGCTGGCCTACAACTGCTCGCCGTCTTTCAACTGGAAGAAGAACCTGGACGACGCCACGATCGCCAAGTTCCAGCGAGAGCTGGGAGCGATGGGGTACAAGTTCCAGTTCATCACCCTGGCCGGATTCCATAGCCTGAACTACAACATGTTCAAGCTGGCCAAGGGCTACAAGGAAAGCCAGATGACGGCCTATGTCGCACTCCAGGAAGCGGAATTCGCCAGTGAGAAGGAAGGTTATACGGCCACCAAGCATCAGCGGGAAGTCGGTGCCGGTTACTTCGATCAAGTCACCCAGACTGTGACGGCCGGGACATCCTCGATCACAGCGCTGAGCGGTTCGACCGAGGAGGCCCAGTTCGAAAAGACGGGCTGACGAGGGCTCGCTCGTCTACCGGGCCCCGACGGTCGGAGACCGTCGGGGCTTTTTCTATTCGGCGACGCTCGCGTGTTGAGAGCGAATCGCTCGATGGGGGATAATCGGCTGCTTATCGCAGCCGGCAGCCGCCGACGGAAGGACGACTTCATGCAATACGACAGGATCAAGTTGCCGGACGGGGGAACCCCCATCACGGTCAATCCCGATTTCACCATCAGTGTGCCTGACTTGCCGATCATCCCCTTCATCGAGGGCGATGGCATCGGCGCGGACGTGACCCCGGTGATGCGTCATGTGGTCGACTCGGCCGTGGAGAAAGCTTACGGCGACGATCGCCGCATCGCCTGGATGGAAGTCTTCGCCGGACAGAAGGCTGCCGAGGGCTACGGCAGCGGCCAGTTCCTTCCGGACGAGACCCTGGACGCCCTGCGACGATTCGTGGTCTCTATCAAAGGCCCTCTGGCGACGCCAGTAGGCGGCGGTTTCCGCTCGCTCAACGTATCGATCAGGCAGGCGTTGGATCTCTACGCCTGCGTCCGGCCGATTCGATATTTTCCTGGCGTGCAGACACCGGTCAAAGACTCCGATCTCGTTTCCATGGTCGTCTTTCGCGAGAACACCGAGGACATCTACTCGGGTATCGAGTGGCCGGCCGGATCGGAGGAGGGCCTGAAGCTGATCAAGTTTCTGCAGGACGAGCTCGGCGTGACGGGGATTCGCTTCCCTTCCAGCGCCGGGCTCGGCATCAAGCCTGTGTCCCGAGAGGGTTCGCAGCGCCTGGTGCGCAAGGCGCTCAACTATGCTGTGGATGAGGATCGATCTTCCGTGACCCTGGTCCACAAGGGCAACATCATGAAATATACGGAAGGGGCGTTCCGCACCTGGGGATATCAGGTAGCCCGTGATGAATTTGGCGCAGAGGAGACTGATGGAGGGCCGTGGCTTACATTCAGGAACCCGCGGAGCGGCCGGCCTGTCGTCGTCAAAGACGTGATCGCCGACAATTTCCTGCAACAGATCCTGCTGCGGCCTGAAGACTACGATGTGATCGCGACTCTGAACCTCAATGGCGACTACATCTCCGACGCTCTGGCAGCTCAGGTGGGCGGCATCGGTATCGCGCCGGGCGCCAACATCGGTGATGCCGTGGGGGTCTTTGAAGCCACTCACGGCACGGCTCCGGGATTCGCCGGCAAGGACCAGGTCAACCCGGGATCGCTGATCCTGTCGGCGGAGATGATGCTGCGTTACATCGGCTGGCGGGAAGCCGCCGATTATATTTTCCATGGCGTCCGCAAGGCCATCGAAGCCAAGGAACTGACTTTCGACCTGGCCCGTCTGCGCGCAGCTATTCGACAGCCGAAAGCCGGCGACGGAACGGCTGCAAAAGTCGAGGAACAGATGGAGAGGCTGGTGCCGGGCGCCAGGCTGGTCGGCACCACTGGCTTTGGAAAGGCCGTCGTCCGGTACATGGAGGATTGAACGTCGCGGCCCCGGGGCCCGGCATGAAGTCACAGCGCGCATGGAGTGTCCGAGGAAGCAGGCGTTGACCGACCTGAACGACTTCGATCCTGGCTGCCGCCGGTGCCCTCGGCTCGCTGCCTATCTTGACGAGGTCCGGGTCAGAAATCCGGACTACTTTGCACGCCCCGTGCCGGCTTTCGGAGATCCGGGCGCGCGCCTGCTCATCGTCGGACTTGCGCCGGGTTATCACGGTGCCAACCGCACGGGCAGACCGTTCACCGGTGACTATGCCGGCATCCTTCTCTACCAGACGCTCCATCGCCTGGGCCTCGCCAGCGCGCCGGTGTCCGAATCGGTGGACGACGGTTTGAGGCTGATCGGTTGCCGGATCACCAATGCGGTGAAGTGCCTGCCGCCGGCCAACAAGCCGGTAGGCCAGGAGGTCCGCAACTGCAATCGTTTTCTTGCCGGCGAACTTGATCGACTGCCGGATCAGGCCGTGGTGCTCGCATTGGGCAAGATCGCGCATGACGCCGTGGTTCGTGCATTCGGGTTCAAACTCAACGCCTGGCGTTTCGTTCACGGCATGGTCCACGGGTTGCCGGATCGACCGCGGCTGGTCGATTCCTATCACTGCAGCCGCTACAACACCCAGACGCGAAGATTGACGGGTGCGATGTTCGAGACCGTCGTGGCGCGGGCGGCGACGCTGGCCGGGGCCGGCGCGATGCCGCCCGGCGTGTCCGGAGCGTGAGCGACGAGACGCCGGCGGCGCCCGATCCCGGAGAATTTAATCCGCGGCCGATCCTTCGGCGGTTGCCTCACCGGCCCGGTGTGTATCTGTTCCTGGATGACAAGGACAGGGTCCTATACGTCGGCAAGGCTCGCGACCTGCGCAAACGCGTCTCTAGCTATTTCCGCGCCGGGATACCCGGCGGCAAGACCGGTCAGCTGGTGCGGAGAGTGCGGAAGATCGAGGTAACGGTAGCCGGCAGTGAAGGTGAGGCGCTGATTCTCGAAAGCAATCTGATCAAGGAGCATAAGCCCCGGTTCAACGTACTGCTGCGTGACGACAAGAGCTACCCGTTTATCCACTTGTCGTCAGAGCATGCCTATCCAAGGCTTTCGTTCTACCGCGGAACGCGCAAGATAGACGGCCGCCTGTTCGGACCCTATCCGTCAGCGGGAGCGGTCAGAGAAACGCTCAATCTGTTGCAGAAGCTGTTCCGCATTCGTTCATGTGAGGATAGTTTCTTTGCCCACCGCAGCCGCCCCTGCCTGCAGTATCAGATCCAGCGCTGCTCCGGTCCCTGTGTCGGGGTCGTCAGTGGTGATAAGTATTCCGAAGACGTGGAACACGCGGTGCGGTTCCTCGAGGGCAGGAGCGGCGAAGTCGTCAACGATCTTGCCAGCCGGATGGAGGCTGCCTCCCGGCGTCTGGAATTCGAGGAGGCCGCAAGACTTCGCGACCAGATCAATCGACTGAAGAGCGTCCAGCAACAGTTTGCCGGTGCCAATCGCGATCGCGGGGATATCGACGTCCTGGCTGTGGCACAGCAGGCCGGGGTCCACTGTGTGGCAGTGATGTTTGTCAGGGGAGGGCGCAACCTGGGTAGTCGCACGTGGGTACCGCGCACGGCGTCCGGGACGGAAGACAGCGAGGTGCTCGGCGCTTTCGCTGCACAGTATTACGTTGGCCGGCCGATACCGAATGAGATCCTGCTTGCCGGTCAGGTGGACGATGTGGAATTGCTGGAGGCGGCGCTGGCAGAGCGGGCCGGGCGCAGCGTCAGTATCCGCCACCGGGTCAGAGGTGAGCGGGCGCGCTGGATCGAGCTGGCGGTCGAGAATGCCCGTCACGGGGTCGAACTGCACATTGCCAGTCAGGCCGGCATGCAGGCCCAGCTGGAACAGATCGGTGAGCACCTTGGACTCGGTGAGACACCCGGGCGGATCGAGTGTTTCGATATCAGCCACACCGCTGGCGAGTCGACGGTGGCAAGTTGTGTGGTCTTCGGTGAGGAAGGGCCGCTGAAGTCTGATTACCGGCGCTTCAATATCGCCAACGTCCAGGCCGGGGATGACTATGGCGCCATGCGTCAGGCGCTGCTGCGGCGGTACACCAGGATAAAACGCGGGGAGGCCCAATTGCCTGACCTGCTGATGGTCGATGGCGGCAAGGGGCAGCTTGCCGAGGCGGTCAAGGTCATCGACGAGTTGCAGATCGAGGGGGTCGAAATCGTGGCCGTCGCCAAGGGTCGCAGCCGCCGCCCCGGTCAGGAGCAGGTTTTCTTGGCAGGTCGTGGACGCCCCTTTATACTGCGCCCCAACTCTCCGGCCCTGCGACTGATACAGCAGATCCGGGACGAGGCACATCGTTTTGCGATCGCAGGGCACCGCCAGCGCCGGGGCAAACGCAGGAAGCGTTCGGTACTCGAGGATATAAAGGGACTCGGTCCCAAGCGTCGCAACCTGTTGCTCCGAGAGTTCGGTGGTCTTCATGGCGTGAATGCTGCGAGCGTCGAGGATCTGGCCCGAGTCAAGGGAATCAGTCGGACCCTGGCTCGACTTGTTTACGAGACTCTGCACCCGGATTCATAGAGACAGTGAGCACAACCTTTAACATTCCCAATACTTTGACCTGGTTCCGCATCGCGTGTATCCCGCTGGTCGTGCTGGTCTATTACCTGCCGTTTCCGTGGGGCCAGCCCGCGGCCGCATGGATTTTTGGCGCGGCCGCCATCACCGATGGTCTCGACGGCTACCTGGCCCGGAAGCTGAACCAGATGTCCAGATTCGGCGCATTTCTGGATCCGGTGGCGGACAAGGTCATCGTTGCCGTCGCATTGCTGATGGTGACCCACACGGATACCAGGGTCGTCGTCCTGCTGGTGTCGGCCATCATCATCGGCCGCGAGATAACGATCTCGGCGCTGCGCGAATGGATGGCCGGTATCGGTGCGCGCCACAAGGTGGCGGTTATCGACGTGGCCAAGTACAAAACGCTGGCACAGATGTTCGGGGTGGCGTTCATGCTCCACGGCAAGGGCAACCCCCTGTTCGGCGTGCCGATCTACGAGCTCGGCTTGTGGCTGCTGGTTCTGGCCGCCGCATTGACCCTGTGGTCGATGGTCTGGTACCTCAAAGAGGCCTGGCCCCAGTTTACCGATGGCGAGGAGGGCGGTTGACAGGCCCGGGTCGCCGAATACAATACGCAGTCTTCTAAATGCGGCGGGAATAGCTCAGTTGGTAGAGCACAACCTTGCCAAGGTTGGGGTCGCGAGTTCGAGTCTCGTTTCCCGCTCCAAATTCAACAGGCTACGGAAGCTCTTGTGAAAAGCGGCTTGCGCGCCTGAGTCCCGAACACAGTGGGACGCAAATTGCCCCGCCCGGCTTGCCCGGCGGGGCGTTTTTGTTGCTATCTGTAACGCAGGAGTCCACCGGTCGCGGCCAGTTTCTCTCTTGGTCGATCCTGGCCGATCTCCACGCTGGTAAGGCGCAGCCCCGGGGCTGGAGTAAGACAGCGTCTCCTGACGTGCGCAGCCTGAGCCAGACTGGTGATCGGCGGCGGTCCCGTTTCCGGTAACATCCGCCCATGAGCCGGCAAAAGACAGCAGGTCCGCCGCTCGCACTGGTATTGCTGCTGTTCTTTTTCTCCGGTGCGCTGGCGCTGATCTACCAGGTGGTCTGGTCCCGGATGATGACTCACGTCTTCGGGTCCACTGCCGTGGCCGTCGGCACCGTTCTGGCTGCTTTCATGGCGGGCATGGCCATCGGTAGCTGGGTCATCGGTCGGCTTTCCGATCGGAGCGTGAACCGCCTGCGACTCTATGCATGGCTTGAGATCGGTATCGCGCTGGCGGCGCTACTGTCGCACCTGGCCCTGGACCGCATGGTGGGCCTCTACCCCGTCCTCCACGATCTGGTGGGCGACCTCCCGGCCGTACTGGCGCTGGCCAGATTCATGTCGGCATTCCTCATCGTGATGGCGCCGACCATCTTGATGGGGGCAACACTCCCCGTGCTCAGCAGGTACCTGCTGAGCGCGACGAGCAGCGTCGGCGCCCGGCTCGGGATTCTTTATTCCATCAATACACTCGGTGCGGTCACTGGGGTGCTGGTGACCGGCTTTGTGCTGATCGGCCGCTATGGCATCCATGTGCCCGTCTTCGCCGCCGTCGTCGGCAATCTGATTGTCGGCGTTATCGCATGGATCGCCTCGCCGGGTGCCATGCGGGTTGACTACGTTCGTGAGCCAACAGCGCAACCTGGGGTCAAGGCGGGGTTCATGGCCACAGACGCCTTGACTCTGCGGGTTGTCCTGCTTGGGCTCGGCATTTCCGGGCTCACCTCTTTCGCCTACGAGATCTACTGGACCCGATCGCTGGTCTTTATCCTCGGTAATTCGACTTATGCCCTGACGACGATGCTGTGCGCCTTCCTGACGGGCATCGCGATGGGAAGTTACCTGGTGCGATTCGTAATCGATCGATTCAATGATCGGGTGGCGATCTTCGGCTGGATCCAGGTGTCGCTGGGATTGATCTCGGCGATGGCATTGCCGCTGTTGTTCCTGTTAGATGATCCCCAGTCGATGAACAGGACGCTGGTGGGGATATCCGGGCGGGCCTTTCCGCTGGTGTTGTCAGGATTCGGAATCGCTTTCCTGGTGATGCTTGTGCCCGCCGCCCTGATAGGCGCGACGTTCCCCCTAGTGGGACACCTGGCTGTCCGGCAGGTGAACACCGCGGGCGCGTCTGTCGGCAAGGTCTATGCGATCAACACCCTCGGCAATGTGCTCGGGGCACTGCTGCCCGGCCTGGTCCTGTTGAGCTGGCTCGGAATTCAGAAGGGCATTCTGACGATGGCGCTGCTCAACATCGGGCTGGGGCTGGCGGTACTGTCTCTGCGCTTGTTGCGGGCGCCCGCGCATCCTGGGTGGAGGGCTGTGTTGCCGCTAGTATTGGTGGGCAGCGTGGTGTTGATGAGCCAGGCGCCTCTGCGCTTCCAGTTCCCTTCTCATGGCGAAAGCGAACATCACCGAACGCTGTTCTATCGTGAAGGCCCACTGGCAACGACCAAGGTCTTCCTGGATCCGGCCAATGCCGAGAAGCACATGAGTGTGGACGGGGTCACTATCGGTGGGACCGGCAACACTCAGTTCAAGCAGCTGCTGCTTGCGCATCTGCCACGTCTGTTGATCGACGACGCGTCGCGTGAATTGTCCGTGGGCCTGGGATCCGGGATCCTCGCCGGGGAGAGCGTCCTGCACTCAGGAGTAGGGGAGGTCACCGTCGTCGAAATCGAGCCGAGTGTCGTCATGGGCGCGGCCCTGTTCCGCGAAGAGAATCACGGGGTGCTCGATGATCCGCGACTGGTTATCGTAAATGATGACATCGGCAATTTCCTGCGCACGACAACAGGTCGGTACCAGGTGATTTCGGCAGATGAAAAGACTGCCGACGAGTACGCGTCCAACGGATTCTCGTATTCACTGGACTACTACAATATGCTGCGCGAGCACCTGGCCGACGGGGGGCTGGTGGCCCAGTGGGTGCCGACGACGTTACCTGCTCGGCAGTACCGGATGATTCTGAAGACCTTTGCCAACAGCTTTCCCCATGTTCAGCTTTGGTACTTCCTGCCGGCCCGCAGGCTCGGCCCGTTCAATTCGATCCTGATCGGGTCGGCAGAACCGATCAGGATCGACAGTCCCGGGATTGAACGCCGTTTCGCCGCGAATCGGGATGCGATACAGAGCCTCGTACCCTACGGTCTGACGTCGGTCGAATCGTTGTTGCCGCACTTCGTTGCTGACGAGCGCACCATAAGAGACGCGGTCTCAAGCGCCCCCGTAAACAGCCTGGACCATCCGAGATACGAGTTCTATCAGCCGTGGGAATATGCGGCCGACAAGGTGGAGAAGGTCATCGAGAATCAGGCGTTCATCCTGCGGCTCAAGCGCAAGGCTTACGTGGATTTCTTCGCCAGCGTCTCGGCGGATGCCGAGGACCCAGACAGGCTCCGGCAGACGTTTGCGGCAGAGTTTGCTTATCTCGAAGCGTTCCAGAAGTACCTCCGCGGAATCCCGCTCGCCGACCTTTACCGCACGTTCGACAACGCCCTTGCCGCCGCGCCCTGGAATGACAGTCTGAGGGCGCGGATCTATGCGCAATATCGATACTTTGCATCAACGCAGTCGGATCCAGTGATGCGTCAACAGCTAAAGCAGCGTGCGGAAGCGCTGTACGAGTAGATGCCAGCCCACTCGCCGCATGGTGGCGTTCGACAGATAGACAGCGGCTCGAGCGGCAGTCCGATGGGGCGGCTGTGGCGTGCCAGGCGATTCATGTATCCATGCAATGCCTGACCGCATCCGCGCCGACGGGCGCCCAGCGTTGTGACACACATCGGGCGTTGACTCGCGGCCGGCTGCTGACGTTCAGATATTTTTCGGAGGGGAGGGACTGCTCTCCGCAAGTCCGGACGAAATATCTGAGTCGGGTGGGTATACTCGCGCAAAGGAGAGTTTGGGGGCGATATGGAGTCGACGGTTTATTCGGCGGCCACCCTTAGCGTCATCGCCAGCATTGCCGTGGCTATAGCGGGATTCAGCGGTGTGGTGGTAGCGCTGACCGGCAAGACGACCAAGAGCTTCAGTGCCCTGGAGCGACTCAATCTGAGAATTCTGCTCCAGGTGAGTGCCTTCGCCTTACTCTTCTCGCTGATACCGCTCATCCTCCATCGAGCCCTCGAATCAGCTACTGCGTGGCGCCTCTCTATGCTGCTGTACGGTTTCGTGCATCTCGTGGATGCCGGTTTCTTTGCCGTCCGAAGTGTGAGACTGGAGTCCGCGTCGACCGTCCAGCGTCTCGCGCCGGGTGCCGGCTTCGCGATTGCCGTTGTCCAGATAACACTTGGTTTTTTCGGGACTATCAGCCTGGTTGAGGTGACCTACTTGTTTGTGCTCGTCTGGCATCTGGCGATTGCAGGCATGGGATTCGTCAATCTTATTTTCGCGTCGCGGGACTAGATCGAAGCGATACTCAACAATAGTTTCAGGAACGCGTCCCCCGGCGCGGAATCGGGTAACTCTGCAGTCGAGCCGCACCCGGACTCGTGTGTCGTAGCGGATGCGTCATGGGGCAGGCAACAAAAAAGGGGATGAGACACGAAGTCTCATCCCCCGTTCAGTCGTGTCGGCGCAGAGATGAGCGAGATGAATCGCCTGGCACTGCGGCCGCCTCGACTCGGCCCCGGGTCTGATCATGGACGCGAGGTCCAGGCTCTGGCCCGATGCCGGCTCGGGAACCAAGGTTCCCGGTTGTTTAGGGACGCCTTGCTACGTCCACCCGCCACGACGATCCGGTCCGTCTCAACGAGTTCCAGCGTGCTCCGTCTGCGTCACATCCGGATTGGAACATCCGGTTGTTCAGTCGCCTGTGATTCCCTCTCGGGCTCCACCTGCGAGCAGGCTTCCTCCACCGTTTGGCCACTCCTGGCGTGTGACCCACACTCCAGCCAATTGGAGTCCGGCTTTAATCGAACTGCATATTCGAAACCGTAAAGTCAGAATACCACCCGGAATTGCTCTGCCAATAGCAAAACCTGAGGGAATCCTGTGGATAACTTGTGGAAACGGAAAAAGTTACGGATTTTGACCTTTTCCGGTGACCGCGTGTGGATAACTGACGGTCTCCGGACCTGGGTCGATGGCGGTCACGGCGCCAGTCCGATGGCGTAGTGTCTGGAGGGGTCTCGATCGAGGATATTGATCCGGTAGCCGGCAAGTTCGGGCCTGACCAGGCGGTTGGTGGCGTAATAGTAGAGCGGAATCACCGGGTAGCTCTCCAGCATCCGTGATTCTGCGGCGGCCAACATCTCGGCGCGGGCGACCGGGTCGAGTGTCGAGTTGCCTTCGGCGAGCATGCGATCGTAGTGCGGATCCCTCCATCCCGCGTCGTTGAAGTCGCTTTCAGACAACATTACTTCGAGAAAAGAGTAGGGGTCGTCCCAGCCGGCGATCCAGCCCATCCTCAACATGTCCCACAGTTCCCTGGACTTGCGTGTCTGGAGATAAACCTTCCACTCCTGGTTCAGAATCGAGGTCTTCACCCCGAGGGCGTGTTTCCACATGGCCGATACGGCCAGCACGATGCGTTTGTTGTTCTCGCTGGTGTTGTAGTGGATGGTGAATTTCAGTGGGTTGTCGGGGCCGTAGCCGGCCTCTGCATATAGCCGGCGCGCTTCCTGGATGCGCTTTTCCATCGGCCAGTCGAGCCACTCATAGACCGCGCCCGGATAGTCGGAGATATACGACGGCACGAGGCCGTTGGCCGGCAATTCCCCGGTGCCGGCGACTTTCCCGGCGATGATCTCCCGGTCCACGGTCATCGATAGGGCCTTGCGTACCCGGACATCATCGAAGGGTGGTTCGGTCGTGTCGATCGGCATGAAGAAGACGCCCAGGTAAGGCCCGGAGTGGAGATAGTCAGGGATCTTGTCGTTGATCCAGCGGAACTGCTGACTCGGAATATCTCGCGTGTAATGCAGTTCTCCAGCGCGGAAGCGCTTGAACTCGGACGAGATGTCTTCCGTCGGATAGAAGTAGACCCGGTCGATCTGCAGCGAATCCCGGTTGCGATAATAGGGGTTCTTCTCCAGAAGAATGTGAGATTGCACGACCCATTCAGTCAGGACATACGGCCCATTGCCGACCAGGGTGCCCGGGCGTGCGAAACGATCGCCGAACTCGGTAAGGCTGGGCCGGTGGACCGGATAGCCTTGACGCGTGGCGAACATGTCCAGCAACCAGGCAGTCGGCTGCTCCAGTGTGATCTGTAAGGTGCGATCATCCAGGGCCATCGCACCGAGTTCCTCTACCGGCACCCGGCCGCTAGTGATGGCCCGTGCGTTCTTGAGCGGGTAGAAGAACTGGGCATTGGGTGAGACCGTGTCCGGATCCACGTAGCGCTTGAAACTGGCGACGAAATCTTCAGCCACGACCGGTTCTCCGGTGGACCAGAAACTGTCGTTTCGAAGGTGGAACGTATAGACGAGACCGTCCTCGGAGAGCTCCCAATGTGTGGCGACGCCCGGCATCAGGCGGGCATCGGCATCAGACGACATCAAGCCTTCGTAGATCTCGAACAAAAGGGTCGAGCCCACGGTCTCGTCCACATGGGCCATGTCCAGGGTCTTGGGCTCCGAACCATTGCCACGGTGTAGAACGCGGGGGTCACTCTTCATGCTCCGGGCAGGAGAGATTTCGATAGCACCCTGATCGCGGTCGCAGCCAGCAAGAACTCCCCACAGAAGTGTCAATGCCAGGACGCCTGATCTCAGCATCGTGCCCTCATTGGTCAATCCCGGAACCTGGCGTTCGATAGTAGCTCATTGCGGCTCCTGGCCGGGTGCGCGTCAATCCGGCGTCCACATTGAGTCCGGTCGGGCGCGGGCAGCAGATTGACGCTGCAAGCGATGCGGCGTTGGTATAATATTCGGTCCCGCGATATCGCCCGGGCTAGGTGGCAGAGTGGTGATGCAGCGGCCTGCAAAGCCGCGTACACCGGTTCGATTCCGGTCCTAGCCTCCAATTTCAAATGCCAACCACCCGCTCGCCCTATCCACCGGGCACGGTGCCGGGAGTTGCTGTCGGCATGGCGGGCATCGGCGCACATTCCATGCCCGTCTCGAACAGGGATGCCGGCTGCTCACCGACTTCCAGTTCTTCCATGCGCATAACGACGTCGTGCTGGCCGCCGCCTGTCGCAGGACTGACCTCCATTCGCAGCGGAATATTGTGCTCGGTGACCCAGAACAGAGCCCGGTTCTTGCCGTTGTCATCTTCCGAGATCACCTCGTACTTCGTGACGTTGATGCCATCGATCGTGTCCGTACCGATGTCGGAGTACTCGACACCGGCCGGCTCGTAGGCGTCCGCGCCGGACATCCCGGCAAGGGCATTGTCATCCAGAGGCTGCTCAAGGCACATCTGAGCCCCGGGCGGCATGATCCACATGACATTAAGGTCCTCGCGGACGATGTTGATCATGGACATCCCGGGCATGTCGGTCTCCGTCCGAATCTTGTCCGGAGTCCAGTAGAGCCGCTGGGAAAAATCCCCGTCGGCGGTCTCGATCACTCGCAGGCCCGAGTAAGACGCAGTGGGCTGCAGGAACGGCAGTGCATCATCTGACATGCTGACGTCGGACGCGTGGACGTACCCCGGCAGGAGGCAGATGAAATTTGTAATGACGAGGGAGAGGCGCATATTCGTGAGTCCTTGAAGTGACCCGCCGGATGATACTTGCTGTTGCCTACGCGTGTGGAGTGTTGCCGATGGGAAATCGATCGGCCACAGTCGTCTTTTTTGCAGATCCATGGTGAGTAGCTGCCGTGGCCGCTACCATCGCCGTCGAGTAAGCTACTGACTGCAATTCGGGCCCGGGTGGCGGAACTGGTAGACGCAGCGGACTTAAAATCCGCTATCCGAAAGGATGTGTGGGTTCGACTCCCGCCCCGGGCACCATTCAAGATGGTTCACGTCGCAATCGCCCGATATCCGTATTTCGTGGCCTTCCGAAGGATTGCGTTTAGACACCGTCACAGGCCCGTGAACTAGCAACACCCCAACTGGCAACACCCCGAGATTCTGCGCAGGGCATGCCGGAACTCCAGGCAAGCTTGCCGCCGCCGGAGGGCCCCCAGTCGCGCAGGTTCGGCACCCCGAGGTCGCCGCTCACCCGCGGGCGCATCTCTAAATATATTTCCCCGCAGTGCGCAAGCTGGAGGAAGGAAATTATTAAAAAATAGAGAGATAGAAACGAATTCTAGAAATGTTCGAGAAGGTGCTCGTGAAGCTGCGCGCGTTCCTGTTCGACAACGGACTGATTCTGGGCTTGCCAGTAGGGCATAAATCGCTGTGCTTTCAGATAGTTGATCGCGACTCCTCAAAAACTTTCATTTGATCCCGTCGGAAGACGTGTGCTTAGATCGTTTTACATAAAGTGTGAGTTAGGCCTCATAACTCATCGATAAATATAAGTTAACTTCGACGCAAGATTCGTGCGGGAGAGGAAGAATGGAAATCGAAGGCCCAGTGGAAGCTGTCATTCTGGTCAAGCCGGACGGGCATCGATTCATCAGACCTTTCGCCAATTGTGGCACCGGCCCCGCCGAACACGTCGGGTTCCATACCTGCAAAGGCAAGCTTCGTCTCGCCGGATACGAAGTGGAGTACATCGGCCCCATGTCGGAAGCGGTCGACCGACTTCTCGGTGACCAGCCCTCCGAAGAACCTGTTGTACGCTCAGTACCTGCCTCCATAGCTATCTCCTGATTCAGTCCATCCCGTCTCGTCGATCGTCCGGCCCCGGGTCGGCCGGCAATGGCAATCCGTCTCGCCGGTAACGCCGTTCTCCGGCTGACAAATTTGGGGGCCGACGATTGGCCCTGGAAGCGGGGCGAGGACATTCTGTCAAATTAAATCAGGCCGCTTCTCGATCTGGGCTAATGTTAAAGCTCATCGAAGCTTACGTGGACAAGCTTGAGCTATCTGGAAGCTAATTCGGATAGCAGGTTTCGATGGACGGTGCGCCGGTTGATCCTGCCCGATTCAAGAGGACCACGGGCATTGATCGATCGGTACCGGGGGGAAAGACGGATGCGTCTGTCACTACAACGATCCTAGTCGCCCTTCATCGTTGAGCAGACGCGGAAGAACAAGAAAAACATTCCGGGAAAATCGATTACCCCGCCGCATAGGCGGGGTTTCTATTTGTGCTGGTCGATTTCATCAGGGGACATGATTTCATCAGCCCGAAGAGCGGACTTCAGAATAGCAAGTGGGTTCGCAGGCTGAATGCCCACAAGCCGGGATCCTCGACTCTCCTGAGTCGGTCTTCAACGTACTGCAGATCGAAGGTCACGCTGGTGCGTCTGGATACGCTCCAGCGCGCGAAGGACTCAACCGCCAGCGAATTCCTGATATTCCCGGTCTCATCTCCAAGGCCCGCCAGATGAGCGAAAGCAAATCCGCAGGAGAGGATCTGGGCGTTTCGAATCGCCAGGTCGTACGACAGGCCAGCCGAGATGAGCCCCCTGTGGATGGCCGCGCTCTCGTCATCGCGCAGTAAGGCTGTCCGTGCGAAGACTCCCAGGCCGTCACCAAGCGACTGACTGATCGACAACGCCGCGCCAGGTACCCGGGAGTTTCCGCTACGTCCGAAAGAGCGGCTGGTCGTCTGCAGATCTATATTGACTTCACCGGGCCCCAGCGCGTTCTCGTAGTCCATGCTGATACCGACTGCATAGAAATCGAAACCGACGGACTGGCCGGTCGGATTCTGTCGGCGGCTGTCAATCCAAACCAGGTCTGCCTGCCAGTTGTCTCCGGAGAGTCCGACGCGCACACCGGGATCGTAGGAGGGGATGAAGAGACGGTTGACGAAAGCCTCGTTCATGAACTGGGTGACTTCGTCATTGGCGTAGTCATTGAGGTCGAGATAACGGGTGGGATCGATCAATCCGCCGGTTAGTTCCAGATCGAGTTCATCGGACAAGTCGAATCGCTGTTGGTACCAGGCCTCGAGAAGATAGTCCCGGTCGTGCCCGTTGATCCCCTTGACGTCGCTCTTCAGATCATCGGCATTGGTCGACAGGCTGACGCCGCCAGCGCCATTGAGTCCGTTCCCCTCCGCGAAGCTGCCGCTGATCAAACCGGAGCCGCCTGCCGGATTCGTGAAACCGGCCTCGAGGTCGATGGCCAACGATCCGCGGCCGGTGTCGCTGACATCCTCCCCGGAATCGGACACGGCATTCTCGAACATGCCGTACTGCCCCACGGCCGTCGCGCTGCCCGCTGCCGAAATCGTCCAGACGTCAGGCGGGTCTGAGGCGAGTCCGCTGGCTGCCCACATCGCGAGGGCCGCGCCGTTGCAGAGACGTCCGATCGCAATCCAAGACGTACTCACTCGAGTCACGCACGTCCAGCAGACATACAAGATCGAAAGTCCCGGCCACAAACCAGGTGACAATCGGTCGGGCAGGCCCGGGCGCCGTAAGCCGGGTTGCTCACGGATCTGCTACCGCCCGGACCAGGTCAAGGCCTTCTTTCGACTTGAACGGCTCCGCCACTGAGAATCCAAGCTGTCTGTACAGCGACAGGGCGGGCAGATTTGCGGCGGCCGTCTCCACGACCACGGGTGCGTCCGCGTCCGCCAGGACATGACGTACGAGCCGGGTGGCAAAGCCTCGCCGTGTGTGATCGGGAGAGACGCATAATCGGCTAATGAGAACTTGTCCCGGTGAATCCTCCACAGCAACCAGCGCCATGAGCCCGGAAGGGGTCCTGATTCCAAAGAAGCGCTCGATGCTCTGCATCAGTTCAGCCGGGGACTCCCGCAATGGGGGCAGGTCAGCGAAGCCGATCAGATCAGCCTCGGCGCGATACGATCGCCGCTGCAGCGCGGTGATCGCCTGAGCAATCATGGGCTCCTTGTGTCGTAGTGGAATGACAGGTGCCAGTGTGCTGATCATTAGGCGTCTGGTGCGACAGGTGTGGAGAGCGAATGAGGTATTTGAACAAGTCGCGCTGTCTGGTGCAAAGCCGGAAGAGTATCCACGCCGGACTAGAGTTGATCACGGAAGGCTTGTAGCGCCTCTTTCTGGTCACGCTCCCAGGCTTGATACCGGCCCACTGCAAACTGGCGACGGCTGAATGCCTCGTTTGCTCTGGCAATCGCACTGGAATAGCTGCTCATGTCTTCATCAGTCCGGAAGGCAAAACCAAACGCGTCGCCGGAGTCAGCTTTGGTCTCCACGAAGTCGACGAAGGCCAGGTGTAGTGTGATCAGATCCCGCTCCGCTTCGTAGAACTCCTGCAGCAGCGACAATCGCTCGGCACCGGATTTGCGATAGTTCTCGATCAGCGGTGCCTTGTACGGCTCGCGGGTGGCGACCGCGCTCATCCGATCGGGCAGGGATTCCACGGCAAAAAAGTGGTCCGCACGTTGACTCTCGAGCCACAGCATGTAGCGATTAAGCTGGCTGCGAACGGCTAACGGCTGCTGATCGTCGAGATAGATGCCGGGGTCGTAAACGTCGGGCAATTGATCGGACCGGTTGCGGACTCTGTCCAGGCGGGAATACGAATCGACCTCCGCCCGCATGGCTACGTCCAGCAGCGGGGTGCGCTGGCTGAGAGCAGGCTCGGCGGCCCCGGCCGTGGACATGAACAACAGGATTGCGACGGTGGCAAGGCTGCGAGAGATCACTCCGCGCTGCGCGGATTGGCCAAATATGACGGGCATGCCGCCTGCCGAATCGGGGATCTCGGCGTCGGATCCGGGGGCTTTGTGCTTGCTTCTGGTTCGCATGGGTCGCGTCGGCAGGATGGATCGGCACAAGACAAGAAGCTAACCGATACAAGGCAGTTGATGCCAGTGCCCCGGACGCTCCCCGCGGGACACGAGGCGCGATTGATCGGGCTCGAGCCGTGAGCGGGGTGCGGGACCTGTAATCCTTTGTCGAGGGAGTAACCCTTAAGCCGCGAGTGCGTGGTAAACTAGGTAGTCTTGTCACTGGCCGCCCGCGTGCGTTGGCAATATTGCTGCAGCCGCGCGATGACCATTTGTCTTCCCCTGCAGGCGACCTGCCGGGGTCGCTGGTTTGGCGGGCGACGGCAGTGGCGACAGCAAGCTCGATTCAATTCAACCCGGGTCTTCCTTGGAACCGGATCTATCTCTCATCGAAGCAGGAGGAGAATATGCGTTCTGTGAAACGCCTGATTACGCTGGTCGGCATCGCCGCCCTGACTCTGATGTCGGCGACCACGGCCATTGCCGATTCGTCACCGGTACTCGATCGGATCATGAAGAACGGCGAGATCCGTGTCGGCATGTCCGGCAGCCAGCCGCCTTTCAATGCCCGCAGCCGCAACGGTGGGCTGATCGGTCTTGAAGTCGACCTCGCCAAGCAACTGTCGGCGGCGATGGGCGTCAGTCTGAAGATTGTGGACAAGCCTTTCGGTGACCTTCTCGCGTCACTGGAAAAGGGCGATGTTGATGTGGTGATGTCCGGTGTGGGCATCACGGCGAAGCGCAGCTCCAAGTTCGTTTTCGCTGGGCCGTACATGATGTCCGGAAAGTCGATCCTGACCACTTCGGACAGCCTGGCGGCAGCCGGTGGTGCGGATGACATCAATCAGGCCAACTTCAGCTTCGCAGCGCTGGAGAACTCAACCAGCCAGGAATTCGTGGAGAAGTACCTGGGTGACGCCAAGCTGGTGAAGATCAAGGACTATGATGAGGGCGTCAAAATGGTCATCGACGGCAAGGTCGATGCCATGGTGGCGGATATGCCCATCTGCGTTCTTACTGTCATGCGGAATCCCGATGCCGGTCTCGCGACACTGAAGAACCCGATGACCGTCGAGCCGGTCGGTATCGCACTGCCCGCCGGTGACGCACAGCTCCTGAATCTCCTCGACAATTATCTGGAGGCTTTGGAGGGCATGGGTTACTTGGGTGAGCTGCGTAAGAAATGGCTGCAGGACGGCTCCTGGATCGCGGCCCTGCCGTAGGGCGCTATCCCCGTTCTTATGATGCGCCCGGGCCGGTTCGCCGTCCCGGGCGCTTTTTGTAACCCGCCGGCGCCGGCAGCAGGTGCGGCGATAATGACGGGCTCTGGCGAGGTCATATGGGCCGGTCCACAGATTGCACACGCATATAGTCGGGCGGAGGTAAAGATGCGACGCTGGCAGGAGATCGCAGAGGCGATAAGGCAGCTAACTGACGACGGGGAGCTCGAGATTTTTCTGGGCGATCATGCAGTCGGCTTCGAGGTCAGGACCGACGATGAGGGTGTGTACATCACGCTCTGCTCGGATTGTCTCGGCGAGGTTCTCGAAGACGCCCTGGGTGGGGCCCCCGATACCGCGCCGTTGCGCCGGGAACTGCACTGATCCAGGTCAAAGCAGCCGGAGACCGGCAGTGTATACTTGCGTCTGCCTTGGGACTGACTGTCATGGCGATGGCTCATGAAGTCCAAGCGATGAGTTAAAAAGGCCTTCTAACTTCCGGTAAAACCATTGAAATACAGGCCGGCGGCGATGTCCGTCGGACCCTGAACTATCGCTCAAAATCAGCAGTGAAAAACACAAGACGCGAAGATACCGGAGCCCCGTTGCTGGAGGCTCGCGACCTGGAACTCTGGCGGGGTGACCGCCGTCTGTTCAAGGGCATGAGTCTCGCCGTGCATGAGAGCGAACTGCTGCACATCACCGGACCCAATGGTTGCGGCAAGACCAGCCTGCTGCGGGTGCTGTGCGGGCTCACATTGCCGGAGACGGTGACCTGGAAGGGCCGTCAGGTCGCCCGCAGCCGGGCGGACTACCATTCGGAAATGTGTTACGTCGGCCATCGGGAGAGCCTCAAGGCCGATCTCAGTGCGTTCGAGAATCTCGGCTTCGATCTCGGTCTCAGGCGCGACGCCGGTCCCGACGTGGTCCGATCCGTACTCGAGGAGGTCGGGCTGGAACCGGCAGCCGACGTGCCCTCGCGCAGTCTGTCGGCTGGCCAGAAGCGGCGCGTATCCATCGCCCGCTGTCTGGCAAGCAAGGCCCGCCTCTGGGTCCTCGATGAGCCTTATACCAATCTCGACGTCGCCGGCCGGGAATTCGTCGATGAAATGATGACCCGGCACCTTCAGAACAAGGGCCTTGTGCTGCTGGTGGCGCACCAGAGTCATGGCGTCGCTGGCCAGACCGTGCGTCAGATGGAGATGGGATGATGGACATCCCCGGCCTCGGCACGGCGTTTGTCCTGCAGGTGAAGAGGGACCTGCAGCTGGCTTTCCGCCACGTGGGGCAGCTGGCAAATCCGCTCATGTTCTTCATCATGGTAACCACCCTGTTTCCGCTTGCCCTCAATCCCATGCCGCGTCTCCTGGAAGCGATCGCTCCGGGCGTGCTGTGGGTGGCGGCCCTGCTGGCTTCGCTGCTCGCCGCCGAGGGACTGTTTCGACAGGATGTCGACGACGGAACCATGGAGCAGCTGGCATTGTCTCCACAACCATTGGCGTTGATGCTGCTGGCGAAGACGATCGCACACTGGCTCATCACCGGATTACCGTTGGTGATCATGTCGCCGGTGGTCGGTTATGCGCTGTTCCTGCCGCGGGACGCGGTACCGACGACGATGATCGCCCTGGCGCTGGCTACCCCAATTCTTAATCTCGTCGGGGGCAGCATGGCGGCCCTGACGGTCGGGCTTCGACGCGGAGGGGGCCTGTTGTCACTCCTGATCCTGCCCATCGTCATGCCTGTGTTGATATTCGGAGCCCGCGCGACGGACATGGCGATGACCGGTGTCGATCCCGCCGGGGCCCTGTATCTGCTGGCGGCATTGCTGCTTCTGGCCGTCAGTCTGACGCCGTTTGCCATGGCCGCGGCAATGCGAATTAGTCTCGATTGAGACGCCGGGGCAACTGGTGTTAAATAGGTAGGATATATGTGGACATGGATTCATAAACTGGGCTCGCCGCCGCACTTTTACCGGATCGCCACACGGCTGACGCCGTGGTTCGGGTGGGCAGCATTATTGCTCATCATCGCCGGGATCTATGGTGGTCTCTACGTGGCGCCCACCGACTATCAGCAACTGGACGGCTTTCGCATTATCTATGTCCACGTCCCCAGCGCCTCTCTGTCTCTGTTTATCTACGTCAATATGGCCCTGGCCGCTGCGGTCGGCCTAGTCTGGCGGATAAAACTGGCGCACGCGATCGCTGCTGCCTGCGCGCCGATCGGAGCCTCATTTACCTTTCTCGCCCTGGCAACCGGCTCGATCTGGGCGAAACCCATGTGGGGGACCTGGTGGGTGTGGGACGCTCGCCTGACGTCTGAACTTGTCCTGCTGTTCCTGTACTTCGGCTTCATGGCGTTGCGGGCAGCGATAGACGAGGAAAACCGTGCGGACAGGGCCAGCGCTCTGCTGGCCATCATCGGCGTTATTAACGTTCCGATCATCAAATACTCGGTAGACTGGTGGAACACGCTGCATCAGCCGGCCACTCTTTCGAAGCTCGGCAAGCCGTCGATGGACCCCGACATGCTGATCTGGTTGCTGATGATGCTGGCCGGTTTCATGTGCTTCTTTGCCGCGGTCGTCCTGACTCGGGCCAGGGCTGAAGTGTTGTTGCGTGCCAGGGATCAAAAGTGGGTTCGACAAGCCCTGGAGGGTCGATGACATGCCGGAATTTCTTGAGTTCGGCAAACACACCACTTACGTAGTGAGTTCATTCTCACTGACGTTGGTGGTCCTCATTATCAACGTCGTATCGGCCCGGCTCAGGCTGGCCTCGCGGGTCAAGCGAGCGCGGCAGAGATTGGCTTTGGAGGAAAATTCATGAAGGCAAGACATCAGAGATTGATTGCGATTGGATTGGTGCTGCTCGGACTGGGTCTCGGAACGACATTTCTGCTGCGGGCCATGAACGAGAACATCCTGTTCTACTACAGCCCCAGCCAGGTCGCAGCCGGCGAGCCGCCGGAGGGGCGCCGGTTCCGGGTCGGCGGTCTGGTCGTTAATGGCAGCGTGGATCGGGCACCGGGCAACCTGGAAGTGCATTTCGTATTGACGGACAACGCCAAGACAGTTCCGGTGGTCTACTCCGGCATCCTCCCTGATCTGTTCCGCGAGGGGCAGGGCATCATCGCCCATGGCGAGCTGACACAGGACGGCAGCTTCCGTGCCGACGAGGTGCTTGCCAAGCATGACGAGAACTACATGCCTCCCGAGGTTGCGGATTCCCTAAAGCAAGTCCACGGCGGATCGGAGACCTGATACATGATCCCTGAAATCGGCCATTTCTGTCTCATCCTCGCGTTGTGTCTCGCGGTCGCCCAGGCATTTTTCGGCCTGGCCGGACCGCTGAGCGGTCGCCACTCCTGGACCGCCATCACCAGGCCGGCTGCAACTGGCCAGTTCGTATTCGTCGCTATTGCGTTTGGTTTCCTGGTGCACGCATTCGTCGTCAACGATTTCTCCGTGACCTACGTGGCGTCGAATTCCAATACTGAGTTGCCGCTGATGTATCGGATCAGTGCCGTATGGGGTGCACATGAGGGCTCTTTGCTGCTGTGGACGCTGATGCTGTCTATCTGGACCGTGGCGGTGGCATTTTTCAGCCGCCATCTTCCGGAGAAACTGGCCAACACGGTTCTCGGTGTACTTGGCCTGGTGACCATAGGATTCCTCTGGTTCACCCTCGCCACATCGAATCCGTTCGATCGCCTGATCCCCGCGGCCCTGGAAGGCCGGGATCTGAACCCGCTCTTGCAGGATCCGGCGCTGGCGATACATCCGCCGATGTTGTACATGGGTTACGTCGGCTTTTCGGTTGCATTCGCATTCGCGGTGGCCGCCATGCTGGAGGGTCGGCTGGACGCAAAATGGGCCCGCTGGACCCGGCCGTGGACCACAGCAGCCTGGATCTTCCTGACCATCGGCATCACGCTGGGTAGCTGGTGGGCGTACTACGAACTCGGTTGGGGCGGCTGGTGGTTCTGG
>Ga0316191_10000709_pt1 | contig 22119 bp, 19 predicted proteins | sample Eddworburr2cm_MG_FD_204928 | JGI IMG/M metagenome (GOLD analysis project Ga0316191, IMG submission 204928) | Coastal sediment microbial communities from Maine, United States - Eddy worm burrow 2 cm | ecosystem: Environmental > Aquatic > Marine > Coastal > Sediment | place: USA: Maine... | reverse complement strand
CAGGCTCTGGAAATTCAAAAAGGAGAAATTTTGCTGATTCGAGGCGGAACATCTTCCATTGGAATGTTGGCTTTACAACTTGCAAAGGCAAAAGGTTTAACTGTCATTTCCACCACAAGAAATCAAGATAAGAAACAAGTATTACTTGACAATGGAGCAGATCATGTGGTAATTGATGACGGAAGCGTGAACGAGCAAGTCAGAGCAATATATACTGAAGGTGTGAATAAAGTCCTTGAACTGGTAGGTACGAGAACTTTGAAAGATTCGCTGAAATGTATTGCTCCAAAAGGAATGGTATGCATGACTGGAATTTTAGGAAATGAATGGACAATGAAAGAATTTACTCCAATGGGAGATATTCCGTCTTTGGGCCGACTTACAGTTTACATGGGTGGATCAATAGATTTAGCCAAAGAACTCCTGCAAGAATTTATTGATGATGTGAAGAAAGATACCGTCAAATTGAATATTGATCGAATTTTCAATCTGGATGATGTACCTCTCGCTCATCAATATATGGAAGAGAGTAAACACAGTGGAAAGCTAGTTGTTTTGGTTGATGTCAAATGAATAAATATATCCCTCAATAATTTGTAAAATTGTGAAATGAAAGATTTCCTTTGAAAGTGACGAAACCGGATGCCTTACGGTCAATGGTGTGGATTGGCGGACTGCCTTTTAGCCTTTTCAATGGGGGGCGTTATTTCTTGCGCAGCTTGACGGTGAAAATATCAAACCAATTCTTACAACAAGGTCCTTGATTGGATATTTCAGAATACCAATGACTTACAAAATAAAAAAACGGAAGATCAAGATCAAAAATCTCTTTCTTCCGTTTCTGTACCCGGAGCCGGGATCGAACCGGCACGGCCATTACTGGCCACTGGATTTTAAGTCCAGCGCGTCTACCAATTCCGCCATCCGGGCGTTAATAAGGTAGTTGCTAAATGTATGTTTACTCCAATTCTAAAGAACTACTGCCTCTATTCTGGGATGGCGAGAGCTCGGCGTACCGCCTTCGGTTCCGCCATCCGGGCGTTAATAAGGTAGTTGCTGAAATCAGCAGCGATGCAAATTTAGCTAAAAAGCTTTAATCTGTTTCAAAAAGTCTCTTCATTGCATCCTCAATATCATCCAGGCTGTTTCTGGACGAGACATTGAAGGCTATAAAAAAAGGGTGACCTGTCGATCACCCTTTTCTCCTTTTGAGCGGGAAACGGGACTCGGACCCGCGACCCCGACCTTGGCAAGGTCGTGCTCTACCAACTGAGCTATTCCCGCAAATGGATTGCAAATATAGTACGCAAAAATCAATCCTGCAAACCAAATCCCTCTATTTTTCTTATCAAATCAGATTTAATAAGCTGATTATAATCCTGATAGCTTCTTAATCTCATTCAACTTGTTAAGGGCCTCAACGGGAGTAAGATTGTTGATATCCAGTCCCGCAATCTGATCGCGGATCTGTTTTAAAACGGGATCGTCAAGCTGGAAGAAGCTCATTTGCAAGCCCTCCCGGCCACCTGCAATCTCCCCTACAGGCTTGCTCAGGTTTTTCTCCCCCCCGGTCCTCTCCAATTCTTTCAGAATCTCGTTGGCCCGCTTCACCACGCTAAGGGGCATGCCGGCCATTTGGGCCACATGAATCCCAAAACTGTGCTCACTTCCCCCGGGGATCAGTTTCCGAAGGAAGATTACCCGATTTTCCAATTCCCTGATGGAAACATTGTAGTTTCGTATCCTCGGAAAGGAAGCTGCCATCTCGTTGAGTTCGTGATAGTGTGTGGCAAAAAGGGTTTTTGCCTTTCCTTGAGGATGTTCGTGAATATACTCCACCATGGCCCAGGCGATGGAAATTCCATCGTAGGTACTGGTACCCCGGCCAATTTCATCCAGGATCACCAGGCTCCTCTCTGAAAGGTTGTTCAAAATGCTGGCCGCCTCCAGCATTTCCACCATGAAAGTTGATTCGCCCAGGGAAATGTTGTCCGAAGCACCCACCCGCGTAAAAATTTTATCCACCCAGCCGATGGTGGCCGATTGAGCGGGGACAAAACTTCCCACCTGGGCCATCAGGGTGATCAAGGCTGTTTGCCGTAAAAAAGCCGATTTACCTGACATATTCGGCCCGGTCAAAATAACAATCTGCTGCTCCCCCTCATCCAGCGTGATGCTGTTTGATACATACACCTCATCGGCAGGAAGCTGCTTTTCTATGACAGGATGCCTTCCCTCCTGGATGTCTATGGTGGTGGACTCGTTAACTTCGGGGCGACAATAATCATAATCCAGGGCAGAGATGGCAAAGGATAGAAGGCAATCGAGCCTTGCCACCAGGGAAGCGTTCAATTGAATAGCTTCTACCCAGGCCGAAATGTCCGAAACCAGCTCCTGGAAAAGCCGTGCTTCCAGGGCCAGGATCTTTTCCTCGGCTCCAAGGATCTTCTCCTCGTAGCTCTTCAGTTCCTCTGTAATATAGCGTTCGGCGCTGACCAGGGTTTGCTTCCTGATCCACTCCTCTGGAACCTTGTCCTTGTGGGTATTTCTCACTTCAATGTAGTAGCCGAATACATTGTTATAACTGATCTTCAGGCTGGTAATGCCGGTACGTTCCATCTCCCGCTGCTGCAAAGCCTGCAAATATTCCTTCCCCGAGTGCCTGATCTCCCTCAGTTCATCAAGTTCTTCGGAGACTCCTGCAGCAATTACACCCCCCTTATTGATCAGGGCCGGGGGCTCTGCTTCAATCTCCCTTTCTATCCTTTCTTTGACTTCTGAACAGGGATCCAGCTGGGCCGCCAATCGTTGAAGTGACTCTTCCTGCGATCCTGCGCACCGCTCCTTTAAAGGGGCAATAACTGTCAGCGCATTTTTTAATTGAACCAGTTCCCTGGGAGTCACTCTGCCCACGGCCACTTTAGAAATAATTCTTTCCAGGTCTCCCACCATCTTGATCTGCTCCGTCAGAAATTCCCTGAATTCTTCCTCCTGGCTTATGTGGTCCACCATATTGTGTCTTTCCCGAATCAACAGTACATCCTTCAAGGGAAGGGACAGCCATCGTTTTAGCAAACGGGATCCCATGGGGGTAGAGGTCTGGTCCATGACATCCAGGAGCGTGTGTGCCCCTTCGTAGAGGGACTGAAAGATTTCCAGGTTCCTGATGGTGAAACGGTCAAGCCATACATAGTGATCCCGCTCAATACGAGACAGGCTGGTGATATGTCCGGTGTGGGAATGCTGGGTCAGATCCAGGTACTGCAAAATGGCTCCGCTGGCTATGATGCCGTGGCTCAAATCCTGCACCCCAAAACCTTTGAGGTTCTGGGTGCCAAACTGTAGTTGAAGTTTATCCCTGGCATTTTCCTCGGTATAGACCCATTCGTCCAGCAAAAAGGTATAGAATCCCTCCCCGAATGATTCCCTGAACAGATCGCGATGACTCTTCTGAATAAGTACTTCTTTGGGCTTGAAGGAGCTCAACAGTTTGTCGATGAAGGCCGCATCGCCCTGTGAGGTCATGAACTCACCGGTGGAGATATCCAGAAAGGCGATTCCCATAACCTTACGATCCATGTAGACGCTGGCCAGAAAATTATTCTCCCGGTTGTCCAGAACATTTTCATTGTAAGTAACCCCTGGTGTCACCAGTTCTGTAATTCCCCGCTTGACAATCTTTTTGGTAAGCTTTGGATCCTCCAGCTGCTCGCAGATGGCTACCCGTTGGCCGGCCCTTACCAGCTTTGGCAGGTAATTGTCAAGGGCATGATGCGGGAAGCCAGCCAGTTCAACCGAAGAAGCTGCTCCATTGGCCCTTTTGGTCAGGGTAATGCCAAGTATGCTTGATGCTCGTATGGCGTCCTCACCAAAAGTCTCATAAAAATCTCCCACCCTGAATAGCAATACTGCATCCGGATGCTTCGCCTTCACAGCATAGTATTGCTTCATGAGGGGGGTTTCAACGATATGTTTTGGTGTGGTCAAAATCAGATGATTGCGTCTCAAAAATAAAGCTTATGAAAGGATTATCGAAGCTTTGTTGAAAAGTAAGCGCTTTTATTTCTCCGGTATTTTTCTTTAATTGATCTTATGCGCTCCAAGCGACACCCTCTTACTTACCTGATCTTTGCCGGCTTTTTCCTGGGAATCCTGTTTGGAAAGCTCATCGGGGAACCCATTCTTGTGGTGGCTGAACCCATGAAAGAGTTATTTCTTCGCCTGCTCAGAATGGCCATCATGCCCCTTGTCATTACCTCCATTATCAGCGCAGTGATTCAGGTGGGGAGCAGTAAGGGACTGGGAAGGATTACCTTACGCACCTTTACTTACTATCTTACTACAAGTGTAATCGCCATTCTCACCGGCCAAATACTGGTCAATATTTTTCAACCCGGGAAAGGGGCCAACATCAGCCTGATGGAGCAGCCGGAAGGCATAGGGGTGGTGGATCAGGGTTTCGGGGAGTTGCTGCTTAATCTAATTCCGGAAAATCCCTTTGCCGCCATGGCCAATGGGGATGTGCTTCCGGTCATCTTCTTTTCACTACTCTTTGGCTTTTTTGTCACCCGCCTGAAAACAGACCAGCGAAGCCTTATGGGAAACTTCTTCAGAGCCGCCTTTGAAGCAATGATGAAACTAACCTCCTTTGTGATCTGGACCGCCCCCATCGGTGTATTCGGAATAATTGCTGGGATTGTGGCCAAGACCGGCTTTGATGCATTTGCCTCTCTGGGGAAATTTTTCCTGGTGGTGATGGCAGGCCTGTCCATCCATTTCTTCATCACCCTTCCCTTGATCCTGAAATATATGGGAAAGCTCAGCCCCATCAAACACTTTCGGGGAATGCTGTCGGCCCTGATGACCGGTTTTTCGACCTGTTCCACCATAGTTACCCTGCCCCTGACCATGAAGGCTGTCACAGAAACATCCGGGGCTTCAGAAAAAGCAGCCGGTTTTGTGCTTCCCATAGGGGCCACCATCAACATGGATGGCACAGCCCTGTATGAATGTGTGGCCACCATTTTTATCGCCCAGGTATACGGATTTGACCTTGGGTGGGCTCAGCAGGGGATTATCGTGCTTACTGCGGTCCTTGCTTCGGTCGGAGCGGCCAGCATACCCATGAGCGGACTGGTCATGCTCACCATTATCCTGAATGCCGTGGGACTTCCCCTGGAGGGGGTGGCCATGATTCTGGCGGTGGACCGCATCCTGGATATGTTTCGTACCACGGTCAATGTATTCTCCGACAGTGTGGGAGCCGTGGTCATCAGCCGCCTGGAAGGGGACACTTAATAAGAGTTCATACAAAAAGCAAGAGGCCGCCCCAAAAGGCGGCCTCCATGCAATAAAATCCAGTAGCTACTAGAGATTGATATCTATTCCAACTGCTACTATCGTAGTGTTCTTTCCATAGGTGTCGACAAAAGGTACTGCCGTTGGAAAACCTGTGGGGGTATAGGACTGATTCTTGCTGTAGTCCTCGTACATGACGAATGCAACCCCTGCATTAAGGGTTATTTTTTCGCCAAGATCAACGAAGACACCGGCACCCACTGTCTGACTCTTAAGGCCCTGACCGAAGTCTGACTGATAATTGTCATTTACACCATTGTTTCCGCCCGAATAACCTGCGCTGATCCCCAAGATCTTAAGCAGCCTGTATTCAAGAGAGAACATATAGGAGTAGCCATTCTCATCAATGCTTGTTTCATTGTTGATCTGCTCTCCGGCTTCATTCACATCGCCATAGAAGGCAGACTTGTCAAGGTAGTAGTTGAATCCCGCTGTGGCAGTAAGCTTATTAATGGGGCTTACCTGTACACCAAGGGCAAACATTCCGGGAAGGTCGGCTCTTACTTTTTCTCCATCGGGGAACATGCCCACATCGTCCACTTCGGTTTCGTTGGTCAGTTCGATTTTAGTGTGGTGCTCGTACTTGGCTGCAATGTTGACCTTATCACTCAGGTGTATGTTCAGGCCAATGATGGGAGTAAAACCCATTCCCTTCTGAACAGCCTTCAGTTGCATGTCGGCAGTAGCTCCATCCAGAGCTGCAGCTGTTCCAAGCAGAAGTGCCTGGGTGGGTGCATTAATTCCGGGAACAGCGGCAACAACCCTTAAATAATCACCGGGAGTCTGTGTGCCGCCATAGGCTGCAGGAGCATCAATGCTAACTCCTGTCAGTGATCCTTCATAGGAGTTGCTGGCAGTGACCAGCCTTCCGCCAAGAGCCACCGAGATCATGTCGTTGATAGCGTAAGTGGCTCCTACCTGATAACCAAAGTATCTAGATTCTCCCTTAAAGGCTGCATTCATGTTGTATCCAGTGATGTTTCGAAATCCCGGATCTCCGGCACCGGCGCCGATAAAGCCCTGGTCAATCTGACCCAGCATTCCCGCCAGCATAGGTACCAGGGAAGCTACAGGAATCTCAAGAGAGGGAAGTCCGGTTGGATAGTCTGCGCTTCCGCCACCCCCAATGAGGTTGAATCCGGCCGAAAAGGCCCATTTATCCATCTTATAGGCCGCATAAACACTGGGAAAAATAGGTGCTGTTAACTCGGCCGTATAGGTTTTAGGGCTTGGATTCAGATAGGTGTAATCACTTGTGATAGTCCTTGTCTGAAAAATAGACTGGTTTGAGATTGAGAGGTGGAGTCCGTTGCTCAACTGGCCAAGACCGGCGGGATTGAAATATACCGCATCCACTCCCAGTGTTGCATTCCGGGATAAGGTCCGAACCCAGGCAGCACTTCCGTTTGTGTTGGTAACCAGTCCTCCCGCAAACAAAAACTGGGAAGAAATGAGCATACCAATCACCAATACATTCATTCTTTTCATGAGAATATTTTTACGTTTAGCAAACACAAGAAACTAAATATTTTTGAAACTCAACATTTTCCGCGCTTATTGGTTATCTCTATACTATGACGAAACGAGTTACAGGACTGGGTGGTGTGTTCTTTAAATCCACCAACCCGGCAGCACTTAAGCAGTGGTATAAGGAGCATCTCGAAATCGACAGCGGAGAGCATGGAGCCATGTTTAACTGGCGTCATCACGATGATCCCGACAAAGAAGGAAATACTGTATGGAGCATCTTCCCGGACGATACGACCTATTTCAAGCCCGCCACCAGGGAATTCATGTTCAACTACCGGGTGGAAAACCTGGAGGAACTCCTCCGGGTCCTGAAAGAGGAGGGCGTAGAAGTGGTGGGTGACATGGAAGAGTATCCCTACGGGAAGTTTGGCTGGATCATGGATCCCGACGGGAACAAGATCGAATTGTGGGAGCCCTTGAACGAAAAAACACTCTAAGCTCTAATTCCGTTTGCATGAAAAATATGTGGGACGACAGGTACAGTGCCAGTCAGTTTGTATATGGCAAAGAGCCCAATGGCTTTTTTTCCGCTGAGCTGAGTAAAAGAAAGCCCGGACGAATTCTTTTGCCCGGAGAAGGCGAAGGCCGCAACGCAATACATGCCGCCCAATCGGGCTGGGAAGTGGATGCATTTGACCAGAGCAAGGTGGGGCGCGACAAAGCCCTTGCCTTTGCTTCGGAGCTGAATGTGCAAATCAACTATGAAGTTTGTCCGCTGGAGGATTTCCATTTCAAAGCCAATCACTATGATGTAGTAGCCCTGGTCTATTTTCATGGCGGTCAGACGGAAAGGGAGTACCTGCACAGACAAGTATCTGAATCTTTAAAACCGGGAGGAACTCTCATTCTTGAAGCTTTTCACAAGGAGCAGCTGGGCAGAAACACAGGCGGGCCACCATCCTTGGCATTTTTGTTTGATGAGGAGATGCTTCTTGCCGATTTTGCCGGATTGAAGCCTGAGTTGATTGAAAAACAAATTCTTACTCTCAATGAGGGGCCCTTCCACCAGGGAGAGGCCTCGGTGATCCGTTATACAGGACTTAAACCAGAATAAATTTATCGCATGGATCTTGGACTGAAAGATAAAGTAGTTATGGTGGCCGCATCCAGCAAAGGCCTTGGATTTGGCATTGCCAGGCAGGCCGCATTGGAGGGTGCCGTGGTTTGCATGGGCAGTCGCCATCAGCCTAATCTGGCTGCTGCTGCAGAAGCCATTCAAAAAGAAGTAAGCGGGGCCCGGATACTCGTCCATTCCCTGGATGTGGCAGACCCGGCATCCATCAATATGTGGGTAAAAGACACCCTTAAGGAGCTGGGATCGGTGGATGCCCTGGTGGTGAACGGAGGGGGTCCGCCGCCGGGTACCTTTGATGAAATAGACGACAAGACCTGGCTGGCCGGATATGAAAACACACTGATGAGTGCCGTCAGGCTAATCCGGGCAGTGCTGCCTGCCATGCGCAGCAAACATTCAGGCTCCATTCTTACCGTTACCTCCAGTTCGGTGAAGGAGCCCATCGATAATCTGCTCCTTTCCAATGTTTTTCGCTCGGGGGTAACCAGCCTGGTGAAAAGTCTTTCGATTATGGAGGCAAAAAATGGCATTCGCATCAACAACCTGGTTCCGGGCTTTTTCGATACCGACCGGCTAAGGGAGTTGGATCAGCGCAACTCTGGAGAATGGAGGTTAAGCCTGGAGAATGTAAGGAAAATCAATTTTGAAAAAATCCCCATGGGCAGGTATGGCGATCCCAATGAATTTGGAAAAGCTGCACTGTTCCTGCTCTCTGAAGCAGCATCGTATGTGACCGGGGAGACTTTCGTGATTGATGGGGGAAAAATGCGTACCGTATGGTAAGTAATGATACTCACCCTATATCTCCGGTGGTTTTAAGCTTTACCGAAGAACTCTCTGAAGGAATTTTCCTGATTGGTTTTAAAAGAAACTTTCTATTTAAGGCCGGCCAGGTTATCGGCATCGCCATGGAGCCTAAGGGGCCACGCCGCCTTTACAGCATTTGTTCCGGGGAAGAGGAAGAAGAGATCCGTATCCTCTACAAGGTGGTTGATGAAGGTTTCCTGACCCCCCAGTTGTCGGACCTGGAAATGGGTGATACTATCTGGATCACGGAAGCGGGTGGGGAATTCACGGGAGATAAGGATCCGGCAGTATGGATTGCCACCGGTACCGGTGTGGCTCCATTCTATTCCATGTTCAGGTCGGGTCTGGGTGAGCAAAAAAGAGTAATTCTGGGTAACAGGTATCTGGAACAGTTTCATTTTTTCGATGAATTTGACACCCTTCTGGGCGAAAATTACATCAGGTGTTGTACTGCTGAATCTGCTGAGGGTGTTTTCCCGGGAAGAGTGACGCAATACCTGGAGGAGCAGCCTGAGCTTGATCCAAACTTAAAGTACTACCTTTGCGGAAGCGCCGAGATGGTGGTTGAAACCCGGGACATCCTGATCAGCAAAGGCATTCCTTTTGACCGCATCATCTCTGAAATATATTTCTGACCCATGCAGGAAAAGTTATTCGGGAAAACGCTGGAGGAACTGAAGGCTCTAAGCCAGGATCTGGGCCTGCCTTCTTTCACCGGTCAGCAGCTTTGCGAGTGGCTTTATAAAAAAGAGGCGAGCTCCTTCGATCAGATGACTAACCTGTCCAAAAAGGCCAGGGCTCTGCTCTCTGAGAATTACGATCTGGGCTTGCAGGAGCCTGAGGATGAACAGGAATCGGTAGATGGCACCAAAAAATATCTCTTCCCTTCAGGCATTGGAAAATTCATCGAAACGGCTTACATCCCTGACGGAAAAAGAAGCACAGTTTGTGTCTCTTCCCAGGTGGGTTGCAAAATGGGCTGTCTCTTCTGCATGACAGGGAAGCAGGGATTCCAGGGCAATCTCACCGCAGGAGAAATTCTGAACCAGTACAGAAGTCTGCCCGAAAGAAAGAACCTGACCAACATTGTTTACATGGGCATGGGTGAACCCCTCGACAACCTTGCCGAAGTGCTTCTTAGTCTGGAGGTGTTGACCGCAGAATGGGGATTTGCCCTGAGTCCCCGGAGAATCACCGTCTCCACTATCGGAATCACCCCTGCCATGCTCGAATTCCTGAACAAGAGTGAAGCCCACCTGGCAATCAGCCTGCATACCCCCTTTGATGAGGAGAGGCGCAAACTAATGCCGGTACAGCAGGTCTATCCCATCAAGGAGGTGCTGAAAGAGATCCGCTCCTGGGACTTTGGCAGGCAACGAAGGGTCAGCTTCGAATACATCCTTTTCAAGGATTACAACGATTCGGCGGCACATGTAAACGAGCTTTCAAGGATCCTTCACGGCATCCGGTGTCGGATCAACCTGATTCGTTTTCATCCCATTCCCGATACACCCCTGGAATCACCGTCTGAATCTGCCATCGAGGAATTCAGGAACAAGTTGAATGCCAAAGGCATCACCGCCACCATCAGGGCCAGCCGGGGACAGGATATCTGGGCGGCCTGCGGTTTGCTCTCCACCAAAAGGCTACAAAAAAATTGAGTCCGGGCTACGATCATTAACCGGCTTAGCCCATCCATCCAATAAAACATGCTTCGATGTTTAATGGATATGTGGATGTTGTTTTTTCCTTCCAATTGCCTGGTTTGTGGAAAACGCTTAGCCTCAACCAGGGAAATTCTCTGCTTTACATGTGAATATCTTATGCCTAAAACGGATTACGCAGGAAGGGACGATAACCCGGTGAGTAAGACTTTCTGGGGAAGAGTTCCGGTGCATTCTGCTACCTCTCTGTTCCGCTTTGAAAAAGGATCGGCCTATCAAACAGTCCTCCACGACCTTAAATACCGTGGGAACCGGAAAGCCGGACTCTATCTGGGCAGACTGCTGGGACATGAATTAATGCATAGCTCCTTTTCCAAATGTGACCTTCTGGTTCCGGTACCCCTTCATCCCGGAAGACTGAGGCAGAGGGGCTATAATCAAAGTGAAATTATTGCACGGGGATGCTCCGAAGTAACCGGAATTCCTGTGGTAAGCGGATTGCTAATCCGAAGGGGTCGCCATCGTTCGCAAACAAGTATGGGCAGGCACGAGAGATTCCAAAACGTAATAGAAGAGTTCTCCCTGGGCAGCCGGTCCATGGACATCAATGGCAAGAAAGTTTTGATTATCGATGATGTGATCACTACCGGGGCTACCCTGGAAGCGTGCAGCCATGTGCTCTTCTCCCATTTCACCTGCATGGTTTATACAGCTACTGTTTCAATGGCCTGAAGACCTGGGACCGATCTTATAGGCCAGTGACAGGCTCATGACATTGTGAAAATAGCCCCTGTACTGCGGATTATTCCACTCCTCAGGATCACGGAAGGGAATGGCCGAATTGGTGTAACGCAATCCTACCATCATCCTCTTGCTAAACCAGTATCCCACGCCGGCAAAAACACTGAGTCCAAACCTTCTGTTTTCAGGGTAGCGGTCCGGGCTCAGGAGTCCATTCTCATCCCAGAAAGCTGCACCAACCAGTACCTCCGGCGAGGTGCCCACTTCCACCAGAAATTTTTCATTCACCAGGTAGTGAACCGACAGGGGAATTTCCACATAGTGATACGAGCTCTTGTAAAGGGTTTGATCATTATCGCTCGGACCTTTGTAAACCCCGCGGCTTACATATTTGATTTCGACCTGCCAGTATATGCTGCGATCTATATGATTATTCAGAAACAGGCCTGCAGTACCACCCAGCTTGTTAAAACCGCTGTACGCATCTCCCTGCACCTGTGAGGCGGTAATACCCCCATAGATACCATACTTCATCTGCTGCCCATAAACTGCAGAAAAGCCCGTCAGCAAAAGCAGCATCAGGATCATGGTGGTCCGTATATTTATATGACTCCTAAACATCCCTTAATGTCTCCATAAGTACCCGAACTCCTTCGCCAGCTTTCTTTCGGATCACCTTAATCCTGGGATGACCTGCTACTGGCACCTCGTTGGGATCGATGATATAGACAGGAGCATGCCCTGGTGCGTAGTTGATTAGTCCGGCTGCGGGATAAACATTCATGGAGGTCCCGATTACCACAAATATATCGGCATCAGCTACCACCCTGGCGGCCTCCTCAATGGCCGGAACCGCCTCACCGAACCAGACCACATGAGGTCTGAGCTGGGAGCCCTCTTCACACAGATCACCTTCTTTCAATTCCCATCCCTCAATATCATATACCAAAGCGGGATTTGCCGTACTACGTGATTTTCTCAGTTCACCATGCAGGTGCAGGATCCTCTTAGAGCCAGCCCTTTCATGGAGATCATCCACGTTCTGAGTGACGATCCAGACTTCGTATTCCTTTTCCATTTCCACCAGGTCGAGATGTCCCCGGTTGGGATGGCATTCGAGCAATTGTTTTCTTCTTTCGTTGTAGAATCTGAGAACCATGGACCTGTCGCGTTGCCATCCGCCCGGACTGGCCACCTCATACACATCATGCTCCTCCCACAAACCTCCCATTTCCCGAAAGGTTCTTAATCCACTTTCGGCGCTCATGCCGGCCCCGGTCAATACTACCAGTTTTTTCATCTCATCTTCCATTGATCGGCTATTCAGCCTCCAGTCTGAGATATTCCTCCACCTCCCAGTGCTCATTTATGTACAGGCCCACATAGGTGATTTTGGTTCCAAAGGAGCGCTGAAGGTAATCCAGCGCCTCGTCCATTTGTTTCTCCTGGAAACTTCTGTCGCCCGGATTATCGGTACAGTCATGATGACCCACCAGGGCTATGAATCTGGACCCATGCTCCTCCAGCGAAGTTCTTATCTGTTCCTTAAGCGTGATTAGCCTGCATTTATCGCTATTCTTGGTCAGGGTACGCAGCGGCCCTGCCTCATTGGCCGAATCAAAAAAGTCGATTTCGGTATTGGTTTTCAGGTAATCCAGAACCGGATATTGTACGCGACCATCTGTGCAATTGACTACTGTTCCAAACTTCATTTTTTTCTTCCCCGGGTTTTTGCTTCACCTGTAAATATAAGATTTTGGCTGAACAATTACTTTCTTTACTTTTAGACTGAATGATTGATCAGCAGACCATAAACCAAATCTTTGATACCGCCGATATTGTGGAGGTGATATCCGATTTTGTGACCCTGAAGAAAAGCGGGGCCAACTACAAGGGATTGAGTCCCTTCTCCAACGAGAAAACCCCTTCCTTCATGGTCTCGCCTTCCAAAGGCATTTTCAAGGATTTTAGTTCGGGCAAAGGGGGAAATGTGGTCGGGTTCCTCATGGAACATGAAAAACTCTCCTACCCCGAAGCCCTCCGTTACCTGGCCGGCAGGTACAACATCACCATTGAAGAAAAGGAGCTTACTGCCGAAGAGATCCAGCATAAAAACGAACGGGAAAGTCTGATGGCGGTGACTGCATACGCTACCAGCTATTTTGAGGCCCAATTGCAAACAGAAGAAGGTAAGGCAGTGGGGCATGCTTATTTCAGGAACCGGGGCTTCCGCGATGATATTCTGAAGAAGTTTGAGTTAGGTTACAGTCCGGAAAAACGCACCGCCTTCAGCGAGGAAGCCGGAAAGAACGGTTACAAGAGGGAATATCTGGTAAAAACCGGTCTCTCCATCGAACGTGATCAATATATATTTGACCGTTTTGCCGGCCGGGTTCTTTTTCCCATTCATTCCCTTTCTGGAAATGTGATTGGTTTCGGGGGGCGCACTCTGAAATCAGACAAAAACATTGCCAAATATCTAAATTCACCTGAATCGGATATCTACCATAAAAGCAGGGTATTATACGGTCTATTCCAGGCAAAAAAAGCAATAGTTTCGGCCGAGCGTTGTTTCCTGGTGGAAGGATATACCGATGTTATTTCTATGCATCAGGCCGGAATAGAAAATGTGGTGGCCTCATCCGGCACAGCGCTTACTGCCGACCAGATCCGGCTGATCAAGCGATTTACGGAGAACATCACCATTCTTTATGATGGAGACGAAGCAGGCATAAAAGCCTCTTTCCGGGGGATCGACATGATCCTGGAAGAAGGCATGAATGTTAAGGTGGTGATGCTGCCCACCGGGGAAGATCCCGATTCTTATGCCCAGTCCCACTCTTCTTCAGAATTTCTGGAATTCATTCAAAGCAGCGAGCAAGACTTTATTTCTTTCAAAACCGAATTATTACTGGCAGAAGCTCAGCACGATCCCATAAGGCGTGCTCAGCTGATCACCGATATCGTCAAGTCTGTGGCTGTCATTCCTGACGGCATAATGCGAAGTGTATTCCTGAAAGAAAGCAGCCTGCTGCTGGGAGTAGAAGAACAGGTTCTCTACAATGAGGTGAATAAGATCCGGCACAGGAAACAGGAACAGCAATGGAGGAGGGAACAATCGGGCCAGAATTACAGGCAGAGTCAGCCCATTACCGAATTGCCCAGGCAACCGGTGGTCCCCGGATTCGTGGAGAATGTTTTCTCAGAAGTGGAGGAGCGGGAAATTATTTATTTTCTGCTCAAATTCGGCAATGCAATGCTGAATATGAGCGATGAAGAACATACTGAAATCTCTGTGGCGCATTACATCATCCGGGAGATCCAGAACGACGAGCTGGAGTTCACCAATCTCATATACAAACAGATTTTCGAGGATGTGAAAGATCTTATTGAGCGGGGTGAAGAGGTCGCAGAACGCTACTTCGTTTACCATGATCATGCAGGAGTAAGAGAGCTGGCGGTAAACATTTTTACTTCTCGATATGAGTTAAGCAAAGTATGGAAGCGAAAAGAGGCCTACGTGGAGCTGCCCGGAGAAAATCTGGGTTTTGAGGTCCCGAAAACACTGTTTTCTTATAAAATGATGGTGGTTGAAAAAGCCCTTTCCCAACTTCGGACCGAGCTTGAAAGCACTGAAAAAAACAGGGATATTGAAGCCTTAAATCAGGTGATTGTGAGAATACAAAGCCTGGAAGGGGTGAAGCGGGAACTCTCAGTGGGATTGGGGGGACGGACCATTATCCGCTAAGGGAAGTCTATTTCACAAGTTCCTGTCTCAGCTTCTCCAATCCTTTCAGAATACCTGTTTCTATGCTCTGAAAATCAGTAATGTCTTTTTGGGTGTACTGTATAAGTACGTGCAATTTTTGATCGGATTGCATCAACAGGTCGTACAAGGTATGCTTATTCAACCTGTAGGCCTCCCTGATTCGTCTTTTTAAAAGATTTCGGTCCACCGCTCTTTTAAACAAGCGCTTAGGAACAGATACAGCCACAGATACCGGAAAAGTACCTTCTTCGACTCGCTTAAAGATTATTCTTAATGGAGGGGCATAGACAGACCTGCCCGTTTCAAACAGGGAAGAGATTGCTTTCCCGCTGGAAAGTCTTTCGTTTTTTGAAAGTGAAAACTTTTTTACGATTTCCCGTTGCTCTTATTGTAATCCTTTATAAAGTTCTCCAGAGCCATGGTCATGGAGGGAGCCTGCGGTTGTGGTGCGGTTATATCCAGACGCAAGCCTGCCTCTTCTGCTGCTTTTGCTGTCTTGGCTCCGAATGATGCAATTTTGGTGTTGTTTTGCTTAAAATCGGGGAAATTCTGGAATAGAGACTTAATGCCAGATGGACTGTAAAATACCAGAATATCATAATTTACATCTGCCAGGTCGGATAGATCGCTGCACTCGGTGCGATATAGAACAGCCTTGGAAAAGTCGAAGCTATTGCCCTTCAGAAGTTCGGGAATCTCTTCTTTGTGAGCGGCAGACAAAGGGAGAAGGAATTTTTCATCCTTGTGCTTCTTCATGATCTCCACCAGGTTGGTAATCATTCCATTGCCATAGAATATCTTCCTTTTGCGATACACAATGTATTTCTGAAGATAGTAAGCCGTGGCTTCTGAGACACAGAAATACTTCATGGTGTCGGGGATGGTGGTCCGGGTTTCCTCGGCCATCCTGAAATAATGGTCAATGGAAGTTTTGCTGGTAAAAATTACTGCTGTGTGTACACCTAAATCAACTTTTTCCTGCCTGAAATCTCTGGCCGTTACGCCCTCTACATGAATGAAAGGTCTGAAGTCAACTTTCAAATTGTGCTTGCTGGCTAAATCGAAGTAGGGTGACTTATTATTCTCAGGCTCAGGCTGAGAAACAAGGATTTTCCTTATTCTTCCCATTGTACAGTCAATTTTAATTTCTCTGCTTAAAGGATACCTTCTAACCACCTGTATAATAATACAAGAGGTGCTATTTCAAGGGCACAAAGGTACAAAAACATATAGAATATTAAAACTTCTTTCCTGTAAGAAAATACCACGCCCCTAATCACCCTCATCAGGAATATGACAGCAATTACACTAATGCTTAGCCAGAAAACCACCTCCTGAAGCACTCCCCGCGTATAAACCAGGAGAAAGATCAGGGGAAGAACAGACATTCCCATCAGCTTATTAAATATGAAAATGTTGTAGAGATACTCCCGAAGTATTTTGATGCGGTTAAACAAAACTCCTGCCACATTAAGCATCAATAGCCTTCCCACAAATACCCCTACCAACAAGGCAAGATTAAACATGAACAAGCCCCAGCCATGCAGGCCGTAAGGGGTAAGTTCAACCCTCAGTTCAATATAATAGAGCAAGAATGCCGTGCTCAAGAAATAAAACAGATACAAAATTCTGTCCAACTGATTCTGTAACAGACTGTTATCCTTAAACATCTTGTTGGCCACCTGGAAGTTCACCGTAGCCTGAACGGTTTGAATAATGATGCTGCCGTAGTATACTCTGATCCAGGCAAAAAAGCCCGCAAGCAGGAACAGGTAGATAAAATACCATGTGGGTTGATGAATTGCTGCTCTTAAAAGGATCTCCTGGCCTGGCATTTGCAGTAGATTTGGCCACAAAGATACTTATCGCTCTTTCTTAAAAAAAGTTAATATGTGGGAAGTTTCGAATTCTTTGTAGTTCCTTTACACGCATAAAAACAGGAATGCCATGAAAAAGAAGAAGCACATCATATACCTGGGAGGATTTCTCATTGTTCTTTTAAGTGTTGGATTTTCTACCCTTGGGAACAGAGATCTTGAGCTGGTTAAGAATCTGGATATATACTATACCTTGTTCAGGGAGCTCAACATGTTCTATGTGGACGAAACGGATCCTGAAGAACTGGTCACCACCAGCATTGAAGCCATGCTTTCCTCATTGGATCCCTATACCACCTTTATTCCTGAATCGGACATGGATGATTTTCAATTTCAGACCACCGGGGAATACGGCGGAATTGGATCGCTGATTCGCAGATCGGGATCTTCTGTGATGATTGCAGAACCTTATGAGGGTTTCCCGGCTGCAAAGGCGGGGATTCGTGCAGGTGACGAGATCCTGAAAGTGGATGGGGTACAAACCAAGGACATGGCCATTGAATCGGTTAGTGATAGGCTGAAGGGCAAACCCGGTACCGAACTTGTACTGACCATTGAACGATTCGGAGAGGACAAACCCTTGAACCTTACTCTCGTGAGGGAAAAAATATCCATAAAGAATGTGCCTTATTATGGCATGCTTGACTCTGGCACAGGATATATCTTTTTATCAAATTTCACTACGGGAGCCAGCAAAGAGGTTGAAGATGCCCTGAATTCTCTTAAGAAAGACCATGAACTGAAATCGCTGGTGCTGGATCTTCGCGCCAATCCGGGTGGGCTTCTTATCGAAGCGGTCAGGATATGCAATCTCTTTGTGAATAAGGGTGAAATGATCGTCAGTACCCGCGGAAAAATGCAACAATGGGACTCTGAATACTCCACCACCAGTCAGGCGGTGGATACGGAAATTCCACTGGTGGTAATGGTCAACCGGGGATCTGCCTCAGCTTCTGAAATTGTGGCCGGTGCTCTACAGGACCTTGACCGTGCTGTAGTGATCGGGCAACGTACTTTTGGGAAAGGACTGGTGCAAACTTCCAGGCCTTTGAAATACAATGCCCAGTTGAAAGTAACCACTGCCAAATACTATATCCCCAGCGGAAGATGCATTCAGGCGCTCGACTATACACACCGCAACGAAGATGGTAGTGTGGGAATCATCCCCGACTCATTGATCTCGGAATATAGCACCAGGAATGGCCGGCTGGTGTATGATGGAGGAGGAATTCAACCTGATTTTGAGGTCCAATCTGAAATGCTTTCTGAAATTGCCATTCAACTATTCACCCAGAGCATGTATTTTGATTTTGCCACCCGTTACCACAATACACACACCGAAATTGACGCACCTGAAAACTTCTCAATATCAGACGAAGATTATGAGCTTTTTAAAGCTTTCCTTAAAGAGAAGGATTTTGAATTCCAAACCGCCAGCGAAAAGGCCTTTGCGGATTTGATTCAAACTGCTAAACGAGAAAAATACTATGACCTGGCGCAGGAGGAATTTTCTTCTTTGGAAGAGAAACTCATCCACAACAACCTGAAAGATCTTGAGACCTTTGAAAAAGAGATCAAACAGATTCTGCAGGAGGAAATTGTAAACCGTTACTATTTCCAGGCTGGACGAATTTTAGCCCGAATTCAGGAGGATCTTCAACTCGAAAAAGCAAAGGAGGTGCTAAATACCCCTGGCACACTTAAGGAGGTGCTTGCCGGAAACCTTGGCGCACTGGCAAGGGGCGAGAGTGTCTCTCTGGAATATTAATGTGCTTCCAGCCAATTGGCCCCGGCCCCCCAATCTACAGTAAGCGGGACCGACAATGGGGCGGCTTGTTCCATCTCTCTCACAACAATTGTCTTCACATTCTCCAGTTCTCCTGGCAATACATCGAAATTCAATTCATCATGTACCTGGAGGATCATGGAGGATTGCAGCCCATCCCGGTCCATGGCCTCCTGAATGCGGATCATGGCAATCTTTATGACGTCTGCTGCCGAACCCTGAATAGGTGAATTAATGGCATTTCGCTCCGCATTTCCCCTTACCACTGAATTCCTGGAAAGGATGTCGGGCAGGTATCTTCTCCGGCCAAACATGGTTTCCACATATCCCTTCTCCCGGGCCATCCTGATGGAAGAATCCATATACTCCCTGACACCCGGATAGGTCTCAAAATATCCATCTATCAAAGCACGCGCTTCACCTCTCGAAATTCGCATTCTTTGTGAGAGCCCAAAGGCAGAGATTCCATAAATAATACCAAAATTGGCAGTCTTGGCCGCACTTCTCATTTCTCTGCTAACCGATTGAGGGTCAAGCTTATATATTTTTGCCGCAGTGGTGGTATGAATATCCTCTCCGTTTACAAAAGCATCAATCATCTGACTATCACCACTTAAGTGAGCCATTATTCGCAGTTCAATCTGTGAATAGTCGGCCGAGAAGAAAATGTTTTCCTTCCTTTCTGGTATAAATGCCCGGCGAATCTCACGTCCCCGCTCCTCCCTAACCGGAATGTTCTGCAAATTGGGATTCACAGAAGAGAGCCTGCCGGTGGTGACCAGCGCCTGGTTGAAGGAAGAGTGTATTTTACCGGTTCCCGGCTTAACCAGCTTGGGTAAAGCGCTCACATATGTAGTAAGAAGTTTTTTTAAACCCCTGAATTCCAGCATTTTCTCGACAATCGGGTGCTTGTCTTTCAATTCTACCAGCACCTCTTCGCCCGTGGCATACTGCTTGGTTTTAGTCTTTTTCGGATCCGATATGATTTTCAGCCTCTCGAAAAGTATCTCTCCCAGTTGCCTGGGTGAGCTTATGTTAAACTCTGTTCCTGCCAGAGAAAATATCTCCTGCTCCACCTTAATGATATCTTCTCTCAACTCCACTGCAAATGCATTCAGGGCTTCCACATCCAGCTTCACTCCCTGGTGTTCCATCCGCATCAGTACAGGAATCAGGGGCATTTCAATGTTCACATATAAATCTTTGAAACCTTCCTGGTCAAGCTCTTTCTTGAATATTTTCGTTAACTGCCATGTAATATCAGCATCTTCGCCAGCGTACTCACATGCCTTCTCCGGATCTACAGATCTGAATGAAGCCTGCCGCGCCCCTTTTACTCCAATCAATGATTCTATTTTTACCATGGAGTAATGCAGGTATTGCTCTGCCAGAACATTCAGATTATGCTTCTGCTCGGGTCTAAGGATAAAATGTGCAACCATCGTGTCAAATAAGACACCTCTAAGCTCTATATCATAATTCTTTAAGATATGTAGATCGTACTTCAGATTCTGGCCTGATTTTTCAATATCTGGATTTAATAAAGGCCCTTTGAGCACTTCCAGCCACCTCAGGATCTCTCCTTTGTCTTCACCAAATGCCACATACACTGCATGATGCGCCTCCCAGCTAAATGCAATACCCACCAATTCAGCTTCCAGGGGATCCAGACCTGTGGTTTCGGTGTCAAAACAAAAAGCCTTCAAATTGTTAAGCTCCGCCGCAAGTGCTTGTACTCCCTCCAGGCTGTTAATTAAGCTGTATTTGTGTTTCACTGATTCTATGGTGTCCAGTGAGGATTCTGTAATGGTTTTTCCCTCTTCCGATATTTCTCCGAACAAATTAGCCTGTCCGCCACCGGGCGATGGGGCAGCAGTTTCTTTCTCGCCAGCCAGAATCCTATCAGCAATGTTTTTAAATTCCAATTCCTTAAAGAGATTCTGCAGGGCTTCTCTATCCATTTCCTTTCGCTTCAGATCACCTGTTGTTATATCTATAGGAACCTTAAGGAATATGGTCGCCAGTTCTTTGGAAAGGATTACCTGATCTTTAAAATTAATCAGGTTCTCTTTCTGTTTCCCCTTAAGTTCTTCGATGTTCTCATATACTCCCTCCACGGACCGAAACTGTCCTATTAGTTTTTTGGCTGTTTTCTCACCGATCCCCGGAGCACCAGGAATATTGTCCGATGCATCTCCCCACAGAGCCAGGATGTCAATTACCTGTTCAGCATGTTCCACGAGGAACTTTTCACGTACTTCTGCTGGTCCCAGTATCTCCGGGGCTGCACCTCCACGGCCTGGCTTATACATAAATATCCGCTCCGACACCAGCTGGGCAAAATCCTTATCGGGAGTCATCATATATACTGTAAAACCTTCTTTATCAGCACTTTTAGCCATAGTTCCAATGACATCGTCTGCTTCGAAACCCGCTACTTCAATTACCGGAATATTGAAACCCTCAATCAGCCTTTTGATATAGGGTATCGCGCTTTTTATATCTTCCGGGGTGGCTTCCCGGTTTGCTTTATATTCAGGAAACATCTCATGCCGGAAATTGGGGCCAGGGGGATCAAACACCACGGCTATGTGGGAGGGGTCTTCCTTCCGAAGAATCTCCTCCAGGGCCAGGGTAAATCCAAAGACCGTGGAAGTAGGCATTCCCTGAGAATTGGTCATGGGATTTGAAATGAAAGCATAATAGGCCCGGAAAATAAGCGCATACGCATCCAGCAGGAATAGTTTTTTCTCCACAATTTATAGTGTTTATTACTGATTATCAACCATATACCACTCTGCAAATGAGCTTGCCGTCTCATATAAACGAACGGAATATAAGTCGACGCCGGGAGTAAGCAATGGTAAGATGGTATCCACAATATAAAGTACCAGATTTTCGCAGGTGGGCTGAAAATCAAACAAGTGCACTTTCTTATACATTTGGTTTGATTCGTCAGGTATTACTTCTCCGGCAGTTCTGTTCAATACCAGCGAATGGTCCAGCTTATCGACCACTGGTTCCTTGACGATCTTTTTTAGATCGGTAAAATCCATCACCATACCCAGTTTGGTATCATCAGGATCCCTAATGGGTTCTCCGATTATCGTAACAAAAAGCTTATAGGAATGTCCGTGAATGTGCTTACATACACCATCATAATTCCATAAGGCATGAGCCATCTCAAAGTGGAACTCCTTGGTAACCCTGATTCTTTTCATATCTGCTTCAATCATTCACAAGCACATTCACTGATACATCGTACCAGGGTGCTCAGGTTCTTTCTTTTTAAATAATAGAAGGTATTCTTGCCTTTGCGAACAGAGGCAAGAATACCCTTGTCTTTAAGTATACCCAAATGATGGGAGGCGGTAGATTGCTCGATTCCGAGTAAATTGTGTATTTCAGTGACATTCAATTGCTTCCCATCACCCAGGTGTCCGAGTATAGCCAAGCGCATGGGATGAGATATGGCTTTGATCATGTTGGATGCTTTCTCAACTTCTTCCGGT
>Ga0316191_10000708_pt1 | contig 22157 bp, 23 predicted proteins | sample Eddworburr2cm_MG_FD_204928 | JGI IMG/M metagenome (GOLD analysis project Ga0316191, IMG submission 204928) | Coastal sediment microbial communities from Maine, United States - Eddy worm burrow 2 cm | ecosystem: Environmental > Aquatic > Marine > Coastal > Sediment | place: USA: Maine... | reverse complement strand
CGATTCATGCTGGTGTGCTGTCGGCACTGGGTATGCTGGTTGCTCCACGCAGCCGGCAATTATCGCAAACGCTGACCGGTGTGCTGGCCGACTTTTCCGGGGATGGTTTGACGCAGAAATTACAGACACTGGCCGCTGGTGGCACACGGGAGCTAATCGCCGAGGGAGTTGCAGCCGCCGACATTGAAACGGAGTTTAGCCTCGATCTGCGCTATCAAGGCCAGTCCTATACGCTGAACCTGCCCTGGCAGGGGGTGGCGGCAACGTCGACAGCCTTTCATGCGGCACATGAACAACGTTACGGCCATCGACTTGACGCGGCAGTGGAACTGGTCAACCTGCGCTGTGGTCTGCAGACCAGTCCACCGCAGCTGCAGTTGCCGTTACTTGCTGATGGTGCGTCAGGGAGTCGCGAACTGCCGCTGGCCAGTCTGGCAGGTGTCGCCGGGCCCGTTCCGGTGTGGTCGCGTGGCGACCTGTGGGCCGGTCAGGTATTCGCGGGCCCGGCACTGGTGACGGAAACTGTGGCAACGACCTGGCTGCCGGCAGGCTGGCGCTGTCGCGTCGATTCGCTGGGGAATCTGTTGCTTGAGCGTTGCTAGTACAATTCGCGGATGCGATCCGCGATATCGCTGTACACTTTAGCCAATAAAAAACCCGGCATGGCCGGGTTTCTTCTAACGGCTATCGACCGACTACAAGCCTATTTGATCTTCGCTTCCTTGTAGGGTACGTGTTTGCGTACCACCGGGTCGAATTTCTTGATTTCCATTTTTTCCGGCATGTTTCGCTTGTTTTTTGTGGTCGTGTAATAGTGACCGGTGCCGGCGCTGGAGACGAGTTTGATTTTGTCACGCATGATGTAAGCTCCTAGACCTTTTCGCCGCGCGCGCGCAGGTCGGCGAGTACGTTTTCAATGCCCAGCTTGTCGATAATGCGCATGCCCTTGGCAGATACGCGCAGTTTTACAAAGCGCTTTTCCGCGGCCACCCAGAAGCGGTGTTCATGCAGGTTGGGCAGGAAGCGACGACGGGTTCTGTTATTGGCGTGGGACACGTTGTTGCCGCTTTGCGGACGCTTGCCCGTGACCTGACATACTCTGGACATTGCTCTAAACCTCGTAAAAAAAGCCCGCCAACAGCGGGAAGGGCGCACTTTATACCAGAAACAGGCGCGCCTGACAAGGCAGGCGGACACCTGCTTGTGTCGCAACCACTATAAAAATCAATGGCATGCAGGAAGGTTGCTGATAATTCTGCCTTCCTGCAGTTCAGATTAGCCCCCGTTCGGCAAATGACACGCCGCTGCCATCTCCGACCACGACATGATCGAGCACCCGCACATCCACCAGTGTCAGCGCGTCCACCAGCCGGCGTGTCAGTTGTACATCGGCACGGCTCGGTTCGGCAACACCGGAGGGGTGATTGTGGGCGAGAATAACGGCCGCTGCATTGTGGTGCAGGGCACGCCGTACCAACTCGCGGGGGTGCACGCTGGCGCCATCAATGGTGCCACGAAACAGTTCCTCAAAATCAATCACCCGGTGGCGGTTGTCCAGGAACAGGCAGGCGAACACCTCGTAAGGAAGGTGTCGCAAGCGGCTGGAAAGGAACTGGCGCGTCGCATCCGGGTTCTCCAGCGCGTCTCCTCGCTGCATCTGTTCCTGCAGGTGGCGGCGTGCGATCTCCATGACCGCCTGCAGCTGTGCGTAGCTGGCCTCTCCGAGACCGTGATGGCTGCAAAAGCGTTGCCGGTTTGCCTCCAGTAACGGCCGCAGGCCACCAAACTCGGTTAGCAAATCGCGCGCCAGATCAACGGCCGTTTTACCTGTGACCCCGGTGCGCAGGAAGATGGCGAGCAACTCGGCATCCGACAATGCGGCTGGACCACGGCTGAGCAGTTTTTCACGCGGCCGTTCACCACTGGGCCAGTCCCGTATGCTGTGCATGGCTCTATATGCCACAGAAAGCAACGTGTACACAGAGGAAAAATACGCAGCTTGTTGTAGGCAGCAGGCACCTGTCAGCGCTATCCCCGTGGCAAACAATCATCTGCTAAACTGCTGCGTGATGAACAAGCTATCCGGAAAACACATTCTGCTGGGCGTGACCGGCGGTATTGCCGCTTACAAAAGCGCCGAACTGGTGCGACAACTGCGACAGCAGGGGGCAGAGGTGCGCGTGGTCATGACTGCGGCGGCCATGGAATTTGTGACCCCGCTTACCTTCCAGGCGTTGTCCGCGCAGCCGGTGCACACCGGTTTGCTGGATAGCGGGGCAGAAGCGGCCATGGGACATATCGAACTGGCGCGCTGGGCGGACGCACTGCTGATAGCGCCGGCAACGGCGGATTTTATTGCCCGACTGGTATCGGGGCGCGCCGATGACCTGTTGACGGCCGTGTGTCTGGCCTGTGATACCGCGGTTGCGGTTGCACCGGCCATGAACCGCGCCATGTGGTGCAATCCGGCCACCGTGGATAATGTCACGGTCTTGAAAAAAAGGGGGGTGCGGATTCTGGGTCCTGCCGAGGGAAGTCAGGCCTGTGGGGAAAGCGGACCCGGCAGGATGCTGGAGCCTGTGGAACTGGTGGCAGCGGTAACCGACTTGTTTAACACGGGCATACTTGCCGGCCGGCGGGTACTGGTAACAGCCGGGCCGACCCGCGAGGCCATTGATCCGGTACGCTACATCAGTAATCGCAGTTCCGGCCGCATGGGCTATGCCGTGGCCGCTGCCGCAGCCGAGGCAGGTGCGAGCGTGCTGCTGGTCAGCGGTCCGGTCAGTCTGGAGACGCCTGCGCGGGTACGACGTATCGATGTGGAGAGTGCGGCCGAAATGCATGCTGCCGTGATGAGTGATATCGCGGATATAGACATATTTATCAGTGTGGCTGCCGTCGCCGATTACCGTCCGTCAAGCGTTGCGCAGCAGAAGCTGAAGAAAACCACAGCCACATTGTCACTGGAATTAACACGCAACCCTGATATTCTCGCAGCCGTAGCGGCACTGCCCGATGCGCCGTTTACAGTCGGCTTTGCGGCGGAAACGCACGCCATCGAAATCCATGCCCGGGACAAGTTGCGTGCAAAAAATATCGACATGATCGCCGCCAATGCTGTGGGACAGCAGCAAGGCTTTGATCAGGAAGACAACGCACTGCATGTGCTATGGGCCCAGGGCCAGCAGCCATTGCCCCTGATGGGCAAGGCCAGGCTGGCCCGGCAACTGCTTGCGCTCATCGCCGAACGTTTCGAAAATAAAGCCAGCCAGGAAAAGGTAGTCAGGATACATGCAAAAGATTCAACTTAAGATTCTCGATCAACGCCTCGGTAGTGAATTTCCCCTGCCACACTATGCAACGGATGGCTCCGCCGGTATGGATATGCGTGCCTGTCTGGATGCGCCGCTGAAAATGGCACCCGGTGACACCCACCTGATTCCTACCGGCCTGGCGATTCATGTCGCCGATGCCGGACTTGCGGCGGTACTGCTACCGCGCTCGGGCCTGGGTCACAAGCACGGCATTGTCCTTGGCAACCTGGTGGGATTGATCGATTCCGACTATCAGGGCCAGGTGTTTGTTTCCTGTTGGAATCGTGGCGCGGAAACCTTCATCATCGAGCCGGGCGAGCGTATCGCGCAGATGGTGATCGTGCCGGTGGTGCATGCAGACTTTGAAATTGTTGAGGATTTTGTTGTCAGTGAACGCGGCGCGGGCGGTTTCGGGCATTCGGGACGTCATTAGGGTCAATTAATCGGCCCGCCGTGCCGATACCCTGCTACTGGTAGTCTTTCCAGCTTCTAAAGAAAACACAAGGGCTTAGAGTCTATTTCCACTGCCATGAAGTTATCGCTTCCCAGCTTTCTCAAACACAAAAAATCAGCAGATGACGAGCCGGTTTCGAAGCCGATGCCGCAGCTGACGGGTGACATCAAACCTGCGAGCCTGGGCAAGGTGCGGTTTCAGCTGCTGGTTGCGGGTGTCGTGTTGCTCGGGGTGCTGGCGGCTTTTATTTTCCAGCTGATGTCCGGGCACATTTTGCGTGCCACGGAACAGGAATCAAAAATTATCACGCAGCAGGTCGCGCTGCGGGTATCGGCAATGGCCGCTTACTATGGCTCGACAACCGCCCTGCTGGCCAAGGATCCGGATATTGCCTATCTGTTGATGGTCGGTAATGAGTCAGCCCTGCAGTCCAGGGAGGAATCCCTGCGCTATGTATTTCCGCAGGCGATTAATGTACAGCTGCTGCCCCCCGGCATTAGCGAAGTGGATATGGATGCCTCGCCACCGTTGAGTTATGCCGCGCTGGCGCAGATGCGTGCAGCAGAGGCCGCTGAAGCTGAGCCACCCATAGAGGTGCATCTGTTCAACACACCACAACAACATATCAATATTGCCCGTCGTGTAGTGGATCCGGCAGGTAGTGGTGTTGTCGGGCACGTGATGGTGTCCCTGTCAGCCGATGTGTTAAAGAACATCCTCAACGATATACGCGAGCTGGATGGCTATATCGAAGTGCAACAGGATGGTGCCAAGGGTGCGCCGGTGGTGATTACCCGCTATGGCGAGCAGTCCCTGAAGCAGGGTGACGCAGACCGGGTGGTTCGTATCGAGGGCAGCCGCTGGCAAGTGGCCTATTGGCCGGCCATCAGTGGCCTGGTAGCACTGGGTGGCATCAGTATATGGGTGTTGGCTGCATTTATACTATCTGCCACTGCCATGGTGGCTTTGATTATTTTCCTGACGGGCAAGATCAAGAACGCATTACGCGTCGACCAGGTCAGTATGGTGACCATAATGAAGGATTTTCGCGATGGCCGCTCACGGCGCGAGTACCCTTCAGGTCTTGCGGAAATGCATGAAAGCATCGAGTTCATGACACAACTGGCAGCAGGCACTCAGCCAGCGCAACAATTTACACCCGCGCCACGCGAACAGGATGCTGCCTACCACGCAGCAGGTGAGTCCGGGGATGACATGGATGAGGGGGGCATTGATGAAGGTATTGCAGCCGACTTTGGTTCCGCCATACGCAGTGACAACTTGATACTGGAGGAAGATCCATTGGTTATGGAAGCAGATGATGAAATTGTCGATATCGATCCCTCGATTTTCCGCGCTTATGATATCCGTGGCGTTGTTGACCAGTCACTCACAACAACAGCAGTGAGGCTGATCGGGCGTGCGATCGGCAGTGAGACACTGCAACGCGGACGGGATACCGTCGTTGTCGGGCGAGACGGGCGTCTCTCCGGGCCATCGCTTTCCGAAGCGCTGATTTCAGGAATCATATCTACCGGTTGTGATGTGAAAGATATAGGCTGCGTACCGACGCCGGTCCTGTATTTTGCCACCCATTACCTTGATTCCCAGAGTGGTGTGGTAGTGACCGGCAGCCACAATCCACCTGACTATAATGGTCTGAAAATTGTGATTGATGGTGAAACCCTGTCAGGAGAATCGATACAGTCGCTGCATGAACGTATCAAGTCGGGGAAGTTCATTTCCGGTGAAGGCAGTGTCGAGGTAATAAATGTGGTGCCGGACTACATTGAGCGCATACGTGGTGACGTTACCGTTGCCCGGCCACTTAAAGTAGTCGTCGATTGCGGTAACGGCGTTGCCGGTGGTGTGATCCCCCGGTTACTGAAAGGCCTGGGGTGTGAGGTTACCGAACTGTTCTGCGAGGTCGATGGAAACTTTCCAAACCACCATCCTGATCCCAGCAAGGCCGAGAACATGAAGGATCTTGTCACGGCTGTCACGGACACACAGGCTGATATCGGCCTGGCATTTGATGGCGATGGTGATCGCCTCGGTGTTGTTACGGCAGATGGCAAGATTATCTGGCCGGATCGGGTACTGATGCTGTACGCGATAGATATCCTGACACGCAATCCGGGTGGCCAGATTATCTATGATGTCAAGTGCACACGTTACCTGGATAGCATCATTCGTGAACATGGCGGCGAGCCGCTGATGTGGAAAACAGGGCATTCCTTCATCAAGGAAAAAATCAGGGAGACCGGTGCGTTGCTGGCCGGTGAGATGAGCGGCCATATTTTTATCAAGGAGCGCTGGTACGGGTTTGATGATGCCCTGTATGCGGCTGCGCGCCTGCTTGAGATTCTTGCCAGGGATGAGCGTAGCAGCACCGAGGTGTTTGCTGCGTTGCCTGACAGTGTGAATACCCCTGAGATTAATGTCACCATGCGAGAGGGAGAGCCGCCTGTATTCATCAACCAGTTACTGGAAAGTGCCCACTTCGAGGGTGCGACGGTCTCTACCATTGATGGTCTGCGGGCCGACTTCGAGGATGGCTGGGGTCTGGTGCGTGCATCGAACACCACGCCGGTGCTGGTATTGCGATTTGAGGCCGATACGGATGAAGCGCTGGCCCGCATCATGGGTGATTTCCGACGAGTGATGCTGCAGGTCAATATGCACCTGTCGCTGCCATTCTGATCACTGACTTGTCTGTTTGCCTTTTCACCGCGTACACTCGTGGACTGATTATTTTTGACGGCTGCCCGGTGCAGCAATGACTGCCATGTCCCTGACGACTGACTCTGCAAAAAATGTTGCGCAAGTGCTTGCCGAGGCGCTGCCTTATATACGCCGCTTCCGCGGCAAGACCGTGGTTATCAAGTACGGTGGCAATGCCATGGTGGACGAGGCGCTGAAAAGCGGTTTTGCGCGCGATATCGTGCTGATGAACCTGGTGGGGATCAAGCCGGTCGTAGTGCATGGTGGTGGGCCACAAATCGGGAATTTACTGCAGCGAATTGGTAAGGAAAGTACATTTATCGATGGTATGCGGGTGACCGATAGCGAGACCATGGATGTGGTCGAGATGGTGCTTGGAGGCCTGGTGAACAAGGAAATCGTTAACCTGATTACACGTCATGGCGGACGCGCTGTTGGGCTGACCGGCAAGGACGGCGATCTTATCCGTGCACGCAAGTTGACCATGACACGCAATTCACCGGAACTGGAAGTACCCGAGATCATTGATATCGGTCATGTGGGGGAGGTGGAAAGTATCGATGCCAGTGTTGTCGACATGCTGGTTAACAGCGAATTTATCCCGGTGATTGCACCTATTGGTGTCGGTGAGGACGGCCGTTCCTACAACATCAATGCCGACCTGGTTGCCGGCCACATGGCGGAAGTCCTGAAGGCGGAAAAGCTAATCCTGTTGACCAATACGGCAGGCTTGCTGGACAAGCAGGGTGAGCTACTGACCGGACTGGGTGTCGAAGATGTTGATGCCCTGATTGAAGATGGCACGATACATGGCGGTATGATGCCGAAAATCAGGTGTGCCCTGTCGGCGGTCAACAGCGGCGTGAAGGCAGCCCATATCATTGACGGGCGGGTTGAACATGCCGTGATGATTGAATTGTTTACAGACGAGGGCGTCGGTACGTTGATACGTGCGAAACGATCGTAGCTAGTTACTGGCAGTCAGTTGTCGGTAGCGCTTGATGTCTGCCGAGTATTGTTGCTCAATGTCGGCCTTTTCCTTCTTTTTCAGTGCCAGCAGTTCCTCACTCTGGGCGATACTTTCGAGAACATTCTTCATCTGGCCAAGCAATACCTCGGGAAGCTTTTGCCCCCTGCTCTCATATTCATCGGCGTTATCCGATAGCTCGGCAAATTGAGTCTGCATGGATTCAATGCGTTCACTGGTCAGTGCAATCAGTTCATTGATTGATACAAGCTTCTGTTCCCGTGCCAGCACGAGGTCTTCCTCGTCGCCATAGGTCGTTAGCAATGTACGGTCATGACGGGTTAGTTCGATGTCCGGATTGTTCTTTGCCGCTTCAAGATTTGCGATCCTTTGTGCAGAGGTTTTCGTGTTCTCCCGCTCTGCAGTCAGCTCGATAAAGCGACTGATGTCAGCATCAAATTGATTGTTTATATCGCCCAGTTCCTGCTCTTTCTCCCTGATGAAGTTCTCGTTCCGGGTGATTTGTGTGCGCAGGTTGTTGATTTGAGCCTCCACTGTGTGTGGCAACTGTTTGCCACTGCGTTCGTAGGTCGCTGCTTCCTCGGTCAATTCAAGCAGCCGTAGCTTCATGGACTCAACGCGGCTGCTGGTCAGCTGTAGCAGTGCCTCAACAGAGGCGACCTTGCCATCTCGCGCGAGCAACATATCCTGCTCGCTGGCATACGTGGCAAGCAGACTGCGATCATGAACAGCCTGCTTCTCATCGAGGGATTTTTTTCTGGCTACAAGTTCAGCGGCTTTTTCTGCAGCGGCTTTTTCCTCGGGTGTCTTGGCGGCCTCGTAGACCTTCACCGTCCGCCCCTGTTCGTTGAGTACCTTGCGTTCCGTTTTGGCATACTCGGGCGGGACGCGGTTGCCGTAGTGAACCTGGCCTTCATTATCTATCCATTTGAAGGTGCGCTCGGCAACCGCGCTGGTTGTGAAAAACAGTGTTGTCAGCAAAATAAAAGTGTGGAAAATCTTCATGTGTGACGGTTGTCCCGGTGTCATACTCTGTATTCTATCTGGTGGTTTTCCCAATTATAACGTTTCTGAGCAAGTCGGGAGTAATGGTGGACGCTCTGGATCAACTCATCCTGTTTATCGTGTCCCTGGTAGCCAACCTGTTTTCAGCTTTTTCAGGTGGTGGCGCCGGGCTGATCCAGTTGCCGGTCCTGATCTTCATGGGCCTGCCGTTTGCCATCGCTTTGGCAACTCATAAAGTCGCCAGCGTCGCTCTGGGTATCGGCGCGACGGTTAGGCACTTGAGGGAGCGGCCGCTGGAGCGACAGCTGACGCTTTATATCCTCGTATTCGGTCTGCCGGGTGTCATTACCGGGGCCAATATCATCCTCGATGTCCCGGAGCATTCAGCGAAGGTGGCGCTGGGGATCCTGACGGCAGCCCTGGGTGTTTATTCATGGCTGAATCCCGACCTCGGCCAGCAGGTGCAGGCGGCGCACCGTGACCGGCACGGTCATATTGTTGGTGGCCTGGTGTTGTTTGCGATCGGTGCGCTGAATGGCTCTCTGACATCAGGTACCGGGTTGTTCGTGACACTGTGGCTGGTGCGCTGGTTCGGGCTGGATTACCGCCGTGCAATCGCCTACACATTGATACTTGTCGGGGTCTTCTGGAATGCGACCGGTGCCGTGACGCTGGGGTTGCTGGCCGAAATTCGCTGGTCGTGGCTGCCGGCACTGCTGCTCGGATCGTTGCTGGGAGGCTACCTCGGTGCACATCTGGCCATCAGGTCCGGCAATCGCTGGATTAAACGCGTCTTTGAGGTGGTGACGTTGCTGATCGGCGTCAAGTTGATTCTTGGCTAATGCGTGTTTGCTCTCGACTTCTTAATCCCGATAGCTATCGGAAGGCCGCGGTTATATCCCGTATTGTTCACGATAGGCTTCGATCTTTTTTACGTTCCCGGTGTGTCCGGATTTGCTGCGCAAATATTCAAGCAGGTGTGTCAGTGTCACAATACTGGTCACCTTGATGCCGAGTGTTTCCTCGACTTCCTGAATTGCGGAGCGTTCATCCCGACCGCGCTCCTGCCGGTCCAGGGCGATGACCACGCCAGCGAGGATGGCACCTGCAGCCTCGATGATGTCGACTGATTCACGTATTGCCGTACCGGCAGTGATGACATCATCAATAACCAGAATTTTTCCGGATAAGCCGGCACCGACCAGGTTGCCACCCTCACCATGGTCCTTGGCTTCCTTGCGATTGAAGCACCAGGGTATGTTGTGCTGATGATGGTCAGCCAGCGCAATGCTGGTCGCTGCCGCCAGCGGGATGCCCTTGTAAGCGGGTCCGAACAGGACATCAAAGTCAATGTGGCTGTCGGTTATGGCCTGTGCATAACAGCGGCCGAGTCGAGCCAGCTGTTCACCGGTATTGAACAGGCCGGCATTGAAGAAGTAGGGACTGGTTCTGCCGGATTTCAGTGTAAAGTCACCGAAGCGCAGTACTCCGGCACTGATGGCAAAGTCTATAAAGTCGTGCTGGTAGTTTTTCATGTGCAGTTAGAGGTCGTTATCGCTGACAGGGGTCGCTATCATACACGCCGGATCCAGTCGGTGAGAACCATGCGCATAATTACGATCAACGTCAACGGCATTCGTGCGGCCGCCCGGAAGGGCTTTTTCCAGTGGATGACGCGGCAGCAGGCGGATGTAGTCTGTATCCAGGAAACCAAGGCACAGTTGCATCAGTTGCAGGACAAGGTGTTTTATCCGCGGGGCTGGCATGTGAGTTTCCATGATGCCGAGAAGAAGGGCTATAGCGGTGTAGCCATTTACAGCAAGCGCAAACCTGACAGGGTCATTACTGGCCTGGGTTGGCCGGATATGGATGCTGAAGGACGCTACATCGAGGCCCGCTTTGGCGCTTTGAGTGTCATATCCGTCTACCTGCCATCCGGTTCTTCCAGCGAGGCCCGGCAGGCCGTCAAGTTCAGTTTTCTGGACCGCTTTATGCCCTGGTTACGTACGTTGAGGAGGAAGCGGCGTGACTACATTCTCTGTGGTGACTGGAATATTGCCCATAAGGAAGTCGACCTGAAGAACTGGCGCGGCAATAAAAAGAATTCCGGTTTTTTGCCGGAGGAGCGTGCCTGGATGGATGAACTGTTTGGGCCGGCAGGCTACGTAGATGCGTTTCGTGAGGTGAACCAGGAGCCTGATCAATATACCTGGTGGTCAAACCGCGGGCAGGCCTGGGCGAAAAATGTCGGCTGGCGTATTGATTACCAGGTGGCAACCCCCGCTATTGCAAAGACAGTCCAGGCGGCACGCATCTACAAGGCGAAACGCTTTTCTGATCATGCACCCCTGATTATGGATTACGACTACGAACTGTAGTGAACAGGCATGTTATGCCAGTATGGCGTGTTAGTCCGGATCTCGCTGTGGTAGCGCCGCGAACATCAGCAGTCGTTCCTCGAAGCTGGTGTTGCCAAGCCGTCGATCCGTCATCCTGCGCCGATCGGTAATCACGATAAGGCCACTGGAGTCCCTCAGCGGGAACTCGGTATCCAGTCCCCAGCGGCGTTGACCCTTTGAGCGTTTATCCATTGTTATGCACTCTCTCATGCTTAGAGAATAGTCGATAACGGCCAGGTCACCTATAAAATACCTTTATGGCTGTACTGTCGGATGGCTCTGGATGTGATTCAGGAAAAGTACCAGGCGGGCCGCATGCGATGGCGAGAGAGGTATATTATATGATTAATCAGTGGGTTATAAATTATTTGGTGGCTGGATCGGGCTGTGTTTCATGAGAAAAATAACCAGCAGGATGGCGGGGATGCCGAGCAGGCCGGCATACAGGAAGAAACTCGCATAACCGCTTGCATCCACCACCACGCCGGCAAATCCGCCAATGAATTTCGCTGGTAATGTCATCAGCGAACTGAACAGTGCGTACTGCGTGGCTGTGTAACTGGTGTTCGTCAGGCTGGATAGCCAGGCGATGAATGCCGATGTTGCCAGCCCGCCACTGAGATTGTCAGCGCTGATGATGACGGCAAGGTGAATCAGGGAAGGTTCGCTAACTGCCAGCCAGACGAACAGCAGGTTTGTGCTTGCTACCAGTATCGCGCCGGCCAGCAGCGGTCGCAGGATGCCGAATCGCACGACCAGAACGCCACCGAGGCCGGCGCCGAAGATGGTCATGAAGAAACCGAAAATCTTGGTGACGTTGGCAATGTCCCCCTTGGTAAAGCCGAGGTCGAGATAGAACGGATTGGCCATGACACCCATGGTGATGTCGCTGAGTTTGTAACAGCCGACCAGCAGCAGGATCAGTATTGCCAGCCGACCGCTGCGTTCGAAGAATTCCACGAAGGGACCGATCACGGCGTCCGCGAACCAGGCGGCGATACGTGCCGCGAGTCCCTGCCGGCCGGCGACGCCGATGTTGGACTCCAGTCTGGATTCCAGCGCCCGTGTGTACGGGCTTTCAGGGTGCAATGGTTCCGGAATGCTTAATGTTGTCAGCATGCCGATACCCATCAGTCCGGCCATGATGATGTAGGTCAGCGACCAGTTGGTCAGCTCGGCGAGGTGCAGTGCGCCTGCGCCTGCGGTTAGCAGGGCCAGCCGGTAGCCGAGCACATAGGTCGCCGCCATGGCACCCTGCAGGCTTTGCTCGACAGCCTCGATACGCCAGGCGTCGATGGTAATGTCCTGGGTGGCAGAGCCGAAGGCGACCAGCAGGGCGAACAGCGCCAGCTGTGTCAGGTGGCTGCCCGGGTCGGTCAATGCCATCCCTGTCAGGCCGCAGGCAATGGTGACCTGGGCAGCCAGCATCCAGCCACGGCGTTTGCCGAACACGCGGGTCAGCAACGGGAACGGCAGACGATCGATGACCGGTGCCCAGAAGACCTTGATTGAATAAGTGATGCCAACCCAGCTAAAAAAACCAATCGTGGACCGCGAGACGCTGGCTTCTGTCAGCCAGGCAGATAGCGTGGTAAAGACAAGCAGGAATGGCAGGCCGGCGGCGAAGCCGAGAAACACCATGCCGATGACCCGTGGCCGGGTGTAGACGGACAGGGCTGTGCGCCACTTGCCTCTCTGGGGTACGGCCGGACTCATCCGGACATGGGTTTCCTGTCGATCAGGAGAAATCCTTGGCAGATATTATTGGACACCGTTAGCGGCATTACAGGGGGGTTGTTATTTATTGTTTAATGACCAGCGAGATATGATCGACCATGAGCAATTTCAGGACGGCAATCGCGAATCATTGCATGCCATCAGTTCGTGTAGAAATCCTGACTGAAGCGGACCTCAACCGTTTCCTGTGTGCCTTGCGGACGTGCCCGTACATTGAAATTCAATGTTTCCTCGTTGGCAACACCAAACTCGCCTATATAGTAAATGGCATTGCCTTCGCGGATCTCGCGCATGCTGATTGTACGACCCTGGCCGGCCAGGTTGAGGGCATTAACCTCGACACGGGCATGTACCGGTTGTCCGGGACTGCTGAGTACTTTCTTCAGTACCGTGATATTGATCATGCCGCGGTTCTGGCTGCGTGTAATTCGGTATTTGCGTGCGACTTCAGGCGGCACCATGTCGGTCGCCATGGCATTGTAGTGAATGACGAAGTCACCGAAGTCCTTGGAATTCTCGGCGCTGGCCGAGATCGGAAGCAGCAGTGCCAATCCAACTAACCATGAAAATACTTGTCTTTCTGGGCGCATACCATTCACTCCAATTAGAATTTGTTAACTATAGACCAATACGACATATATTATGTACCAGCCACGATTAATTCAAATCAACCCGAATCGACCATGCAACTGGTAGCGGGTATCTGAACCTTTTCTCCTGGCACGTGCGTTCAACCCAGCAGCGGCATGATCAGCATTCGTAATACCTGCAGCCCGATTATTGCAACCAGTGGTGAGAGGTCAATACCGGATATTGGCGGGATGAGGCGTTGCAGCGGACGCATTATCGGGCTGGTGATGCTGTAGAGCAGCGCAGTGACAGGGTTGTAGTTGCCCGGGTTGACCCAGCTGAGTATGACCTGGATAACGATCGAGAACATGAAAACATTGATTGCCAGCATCACCAGTTCGCCCACGGCCACAATCAGCAGGGTAACAACAGACACGCTGATACCGCGTAACAGGACGACCAGGCTGAGAGAGATGAATTGCAGCAACAGCATTAGCAGCAATGACGCGGTGTCATACCTGCCGAGGCTGGGGATGACCTTGCGCATCGGTAGCAGCGGTGGGTTGGTAATGCGTACCAGGAACTGGCTTACCGGGTTGTAGAAATCGGCACGAACTGCACCGAGCAGGAAGCGCAGCATGACAGCAAGTATGTAGAGGCTGAAAAGTGTGGTAACCAGGAATTCCAGCGGATTTGCCAGATAACCGCTGTTCACTTAGTTGCTTCCATATTCTTCTGCCAGTTCCCGGGAGCGCTCTGCAGCCGCATGCAGTGCCTTGCTCACCAGCTCCTTGAATCCGCCCTCGCGCAAGCTGTTGATGGCGCGTTCCGTGGTACCGCCCGGTGAAGTTACCCGTTGCCGCAGCATTGCCGCATCTTCCTCACTTTCCAGCGCCATCTTTGCCGCACCAAAAGCCGTTTGCAGTGCCAGCAGGTAGGCGGTTTCCTCCGAAAAGCCCAGTTCGCGGCCTGCGGCCTGCAGGGCCTCTATAAACAGGAATACATAGGCGGGACCGCTGCCCGAGAGGGCGGTTGCCGCGTCCATCATGGGCTCGTTATCAACCCAGATAACGATACCGACAGCACGCAAAATCGACTCTGCAATGTTGCGTTGGTCATCGCTTACATACGGGTTTGCATACATCGCAGTTGCTGCGCTCTGTACCATGGCCGGGGTGTTGGGCATGCTGCGCACAATAGCGACTTTTTCACCGAGCCAGTGACGCAATGCGGATTCAGGTATACCGGCAGCGATGGAGATCACCAGCGGTTGCTGTTTTGAGACACTGCTGGCAAGCGCCTGCGCAACGCTTTCCATGACTTGCGGTTTTACCGCCAGGACAACCACATCGGCACCTTCCACGGCGCCATTATTGTCAGTTGTCGTCACGATCGGGAAGCGCTGTGAGAGTCGCTCCAGTTGTCGGCTATCCGTGTCGGAAACCCGGATGCTGGACGGGTTCCAGCCGTCGGCAATCAGACCGCCTATCAGGCTGCCTGCCATGTTGCCTCCACCAATAAAACTCAGGGTCGTATTATTCATGCGGGTGACGATACAGGATAAAACCGGCGTGCGACAAGCCGTCCCGGTCGGATAATTGACGTTCGTACTGTGACCACAGAATCATACCCTGCCGGCTGCTGGCGGTATAGTTTTATGTGACTGATTAATTACGGTTTATGCGCGATGTAAACTTGCTACCGGAGCGTAATGAGGCATACTTCGGCTACCGATAGCCTGGTGGTTGAAGGTTGCTCCCGCCGTATGGGTATTGTTGCCGGCGAACAGCCTGCTCGCGCTGTGTAAGGCCGGACAAGTTGCCGATATAGAAAGCATTTTCAAGTATCCGGTGCCATTGACGATATCAGGGTGACATGAAATTTATGCATGGGAGTTGGCATGGATATAGCTGAATTACTGACCTTTAGTGTTAAAAACGGCGCATCTGATTTACATTTGTCTGCCGGCTTGCCGCCGATGATTCGGGTGGACGGTGACATGCGCAAGGTCAACGTACCTGCGCTGGATCATAAAACAGTCCACGGGCTTGTCTATGACATTATGAACGACAAGCAACGCAAGGATTATGAAGAGTTCCTTGAAACCGATTTCTCATTTGAAATCCCGGACCTTGCCCGCTTCCGTGTCAATGCGTTTAACCACAATCGTGGTGCCGGTGCTGTTTTTCGAACTATCCCTTCTGACATTCTGAGTCTTGAAGATCTCGGTACACCACAGATCTTCAAAGACATTGCCGACACGCCTCGCGGACTGGTACTGGTAACCGGACCGACCGGTTCCGGCAAGTCCACTACGCTGGCGGCAATGATTGACTATATAAACAGCATGCAATATGCACATATCCTGACCATTGAGGACCCCATCGAGTTTGTACACCAAAGCAAGAAGTGTCTGCTCAACCAGCGTGAGGTGCATCGCGATACCCTCGGTTTTAACGAAGCCTTGCGTTCGGCATTGCGTGAAGACCCGGATATCATCCTGGTGGGTGAGATGCGTGACCTTGAAACGATTCGCCTGGCCTTGACGGCGGCCGAGACCGGTCACCTGGTATTCGGCACCCTGCACACCACCTCGGCAGCGAAAACCATCGACCGTGTCATCGATGTATTTCCGGCAGCAGAGAAAACCATGGTGCGATCCATGCTTTCCGAGTCTTTGCGCGCTGTAATCGCGCAGACCCTGATGAAGAAGGTCGGCGGTGGTCGTATTGCAGCCTGGGAAATCATGATCGGTACGCCGGCAATTCGCAATCTGATACGCGAGGACAAGGTGGCGCAAATGTATTCATCGATCCAGACCGGTAACGCGGTTGGCATGACCACGCTGGATCAATATTTACAGGATATTTTGTCGAAGGGGCTTATTACAAAGCAGGATGCACGTGCGAAGGCCGCTAACAAGGAAACTTTCCGCTAATCATCCGCCGGGAGAAAGACTATGGACTTATCAACACTGCTGAAACAAATGGGCGAGAAAGGTGCCTCCGACCTGTTCCTGACAGCCGGGGTTCCTCCCACGATGAAAGTCAACGGCAAGACGATAGCGGTCTCGAGTGAGGTGCTTGCGCCCGAGGACTCGATGGACGTCGTGACCAGCATGATGTCACCGGCACAGCGTGACGAGTTCGAGGCGACGCATGAATGCAACTTCGCGGTCAGCGAAGAAGGCGTTGGCCGCTTTCGTGCCAGCGCATTTATACAACGCGGCCAGGCCGGTGCGGTATTGCGCCGTATCGAAACCTATATCCCGACCATGGAGGAGCTGAACCTGCCGCCTGTCCTGAGGAATCTGGCCATGACGAAACGTGGCCTGATAATCTTTATTGGTGCAACCGGTACCGGTAAGTCAACCTCGCTTGCTGCCATGCTTGGCTATCGAAACAAGAATGGCACCGGCCATATCATCACCATCGAGGATCCGATAGAGTTCGTGCATAATCACGAAGGTTGCATCGTCACTCAGCGTGAAGTGGGCATCGATACCGAATCCTATGAAACAGCGCTGAAAAACACCCTGCGCCAGGCACCGGATGTCATTCTGATTGGCGAGGTCCGTGACCGTGAAACCATGAACCACGCCATCGCCTTCGCCGAGACCGGTCACCTGTGCCTGGCAACCCTGCATGCCAACAACGCCAATCAGGCAATGGATCGCATTATCAACTTTTTCCCCGAGGACCGACGGCCACAGTTGTTTATGGATCTGTCCATGAATCTGAAGGCCTTCCTTGCGCAGCAATTGATTCCGCGTGCTGACGGTAACGGTCGCCGGGTGTGTGTTGAAATCCTTCTCGGCACTCCGCTGGTGCAGGATGTTGTCCGCAAGGGTGAAGTGCACAAGCTGAAGGAACTGATGAAGCAGTCATCGCAGCAAGGCATGATAACTTTCGATCAGGCCCTGTTCGAATTATACAAGGCTGGTGAGATCAGTTATGACGATGCAATACACTATGCCGACTCTGCCAACGAAGTACGCTTGATGGTCAAGCTGGACAAGGGTGACGTCAACCAGTACGCGGCTGCCATGGACGATGTCTTCCTGGTAGAAGAGGACTAGCCTTTCGTTACGCCCAGTTGACGGTCCGTGCGTCAAAGACCGGACCGTCAACACAGACTCGTTTCATCGCGGGGCCCGCAGCTGTGTTGATTTCCACGACACAGCCGGCACAACCGCCTACCGCGCACGCCATGTATTCCTCTAGTGATACCTGGCAGGGCAGGTCGTATTCACTTGACAGCGCTGCCACAGCGGCCAGCATCGGATGTGGTCCGCAGGCAAACACACTGACTTCGGAACGTTGTGATTCATCCAGCGCATCCAGCCAGTGCCGTGCAAGATCCGTGATGTAACCCTCATGACACCCCGGGTATCCCTGCAGGCTCGTCAGGCGACTGGGTATTCCCCAGTCTTCGAGCAGTGGCATGGAGGCAATGACAGCATCCGGCATGCCAGGCAGCAAAAAACGCGAGGGACTTGCGGTAAAGGGGAAGGGTACTTCCGAGCCCATGAATACCACGGGTTGCCAGTGTTTGTCGGTGCGCAGGCTGTCTGCAAGAAAAACCATGGGCGGAATGCCAACCCCGCCGCCGAGCAGCAGGGTGCGAGGCCGTGACCGGTTTGTCCTGAACGGTTTGCCGATAGGCCCCAGCAGGCTGACGAATTCGCCGGGTGTGCGCCGGCTCAATGCCTGTGTGCCGGTACCAACAGTCTTGTAGAGGAACTCAACCCAGCCTGCCCCGGAATCAGTGCGCATAATAGACAGTGGTCGGCGCATCGGGAGCGCAGGGTCGCACTGTAAATGTGCGAAACTTCCCGGCAACGCATGGGCAGCGCATTCGGGCGCACGCAGGCGCAGTACATACTGCTCGCCGGGATAACTGTCGTGAAGCAGTATCTCCGCATCCTCAACAAAGATCGTGTCGCGATGCGACTGTTTCCTGCTATCCGGCATGATCAGTTCAGGGCGTATACCAGCTTGCCTGCTAACAGGGTGTGGGTGACGCGTCCCTTCATTTCCCAGCCCATAAACGGCGTGTTGAGACCGTTACTCCGGATGGTATTGGTGTCGAGCAGCCAGCTGGATGATGGGTCAAATATACAGATATCAGCGATTGCATCAACAGACAGCGTGCCATACGGCAGTCCGAGTATCCTTGCCGGCCCCGCGGTCAAACGATGTATCAGGTCCGCCAGTTCGATGGACTGTTCATCAACCAGTCTCAGGCACAGGGGCAGTAACGAATCCAGTCCTGAAATGCCGGGTTCTGTAGCCGGAAATGGACCCGTTTTCGCATCGGGTTCATGTGGCTGATGGTCTGAGCAGATGGCCGATAATGTACCTTGCTGCATGGCATCCCGTAATTGCTGGCGGTCTTCAACAGTACGCAGTGGAGGGATCAGGTGGCATTGAGTGTCAAAGTCGCTGATATCCATTTCGGATAAATACAGATACGGAATGGCGACGTCCGCCGTAACCGGTGCGCCGTCATATCGTGCACGTGCGACCATCCTGGCAGCGCGACCGGATGTCAACCTGCAAAAGTGTGCGCGGACACCGGTTTGTTCAATCAGCGCAAGGTCACGCGCGACAGCAGCAGTCTCGGCGGCTTCAGGTATGCCGCGCAAGCCCAGGCGTGTTGCAACGCGGCCCTCGTGAGCACAACCCTTGTTGGCCAGCCAATGGTCATTGGGGTGCAGGAATACAGTGAGGTCAAAGGTGGCGGCATATTCCAATGCGCGACGCAGTATCAACGGGTTGAGTAGCGGTTGCAGTGCATTGCTGACGCCAACGCAGCCGGCCCTGCCCAATGCAGCCATTTCACTCAACTGCTCCCCCCTAAGGGACTGGGTGAGTGCGCCCAGCGTCACTATCCGGCAGTGACCGGCGGCTTCTGCACGCAGCCGAATGAACTCGGTGACAGCCGGGGTATCGATAACCGGATTGGTGTCCGGTGGGCAGCACAGCGTGGTAATCCCCGCGCTGGCAGCGGCGAGGGACTCCGTGGCGATAGTCGCCTTCTGCTCCTGACCTGGTTCCCTGAGGCGGGCACAGATGTCTACCAGTCCGGGGCAGACGATGAGATGACTGGCATCGATTTCCATATCGGCCCTGAAGCCCTGTGGTGCATGATCGAATGCAACCACCTTGCCGTCAACAATATATACGTTCTGGATCGTATCAACCTTGTTTGCCGGGTCAATTACCCGGCCGCCGCGGATCAGGATCCTTGTTGCTGTGTCGTTTGCGGGCATAAGACTAGCCTGTGTCACCTTCTTTGCGCGACATAGCCATCGACATGACGGCCATGCGCACTGCAATGCCATGAGTGACCTGTTCGAGGATTACAGAGCGCGGGCCATCGGCCACTTCAGAGTCCATTTCCACGCCGCGATTGATAGGGCCAGGGTGCATAACGGTGACGTCCGGACTGGCATGTATAAGTTTCTCTTCTGTCAACCCGAATAGTTCAAAGTACTCGTGTTCACTGGGCAGTAATGCGCCCTGCATGCGTTCTCGCTGCAATCGCAACATGATAATAACGTCAACGTCTTTTATTCCGGTCTGCAGGTTATGGTGCACCTGTGCTCCCAGTGATTCGGCGTGTGCGGGAAGCAGTGATTTCGGTGCGACGATGCGTACTTCCCCGGTATTCAGCAGGTTCAGTGCATGAATCTGGGAGCGTGCAACGCGTGAGTGCATGATATCGCCGACGATGGCAACCCGCAGTGCACCAAAGTCTGCCCCCTTGACGCGGCGGATGGTAAACATGTCCAGCATGGCCTGCGTCGGATGTGAATGCCAGCCGTCGCCGGCATTGATAACGCTGATATGCGGCGCGGCATTGGCTGCTATGAAATGAGCAGCACCACTGTCTGCATGTCGCACAATAAACATGTCAACATGCATGGCTTCAAGGTTGCGCAGGGTGTCGAGCAGGGTTTCGCCCTTGACCGTGCTGGACTGTGTGATGTTGATGTTCAGAACATCGGCAGACAGCCTTTTCGCAGCGAGTTCAAAGGTGGTGCGGGTGCGCGTACTGGCCTCGAAAAAAAGGTTAACAATGGTCTTGCCGCGCAACAGGGGCACTTTTTTTACAGACTGCTTGGTTACACCGGCAAATGATTCCGCCGTATCAAGGATCTCTGTGATCAGCTGACGATTCAGTCCGCTTATGCAAAGGAAATGGCGCAAGCGACCGTTTTTGTCAATTTGCAGATTGTGGCGGCTCATGCTGTTTTTTGAATTTCCAGTGCCAGTGGGTCCGGACCCGACAGCTTGATGTGTTCGCCGGGGCTTAGATCAACATGCCGGCCGACAACATTTGCCTGGATGGGTAATTCCCGTCCGCCGCGTTCAATCAGTGTGGCCAGCATGATGGATGCAGGACGCCCGTAATCGAATAGTTCATTCAGCGCAGCACGGATGGTACGCCCCGTATGGAGTACGTCATCAACCAGAATGATATGGCGATCATCGATGCTGAAGGGTAGTTGTGAGGGTTGCACCACCGGATTCATCCCGATACGGGTGAAATCATCCCGGTAAAACGAGATATCCAGACTGCCAAGGGGTTCTTCAATCATCAGTTGCCGGTGCAGATGTTCGGCAATCCATACACCGCCAGTGTGAATGCCGACCATGGCCGGGTGACTGTTGCAGGCCCCGGCAACCTGCTCACCCAGTTGTTCGGCCATGCCAGCTATGATTTCATAAATATTCCCGAGGTCATTCATGTGCTTGTGTTTCCAGCCAGTTCTGCAGAATAATCATGGCAGCGACGGCATCCACTTCCTGCTTGCTGGTCGACTGTCTCATGTGTTGTTTTGCAGCGTGGCTGCTGAGTCTTTCATCCATGGGGTGTACCGGGAGCCGATAACGACCTTCCAGTTGTTGTGCAAAATTTCTTGCCGCCTTGCTAATATTCGAATCACTGCCGTCGTCGTGCAGTGGTAGCCCGACGACCAGGGCATCGGGTCGCCATTGCTCGATTAATCCAGAAATCCTGCCCCAGTCAGGCTTGCCGTGCCTGGAGTTGATTGTACACAGAGCCGTTGCTGTCCCGGTAATACTTTGTCCAACGGCGATACCGATGCGCTGTGTGCCATAATCAAAGCCCAGCAGGGTTTGCAAGGCTACTGGTCCCACCTGGTGATGGCGGACCAACAGCAGGTGTTACTCATTCATGCGTGTCCCATGTCGCTGGATAACAGGTTAAGGTCGACGCCGAGCAGTGCTGCGGCTGCCATCCAGCGTTCCTCGCTGGGAGTGTCAAATACAATTTTTGAACTCGCAGGACCACTCAGCCAGGTATTGGCTGCGAGCTCCTGTTCCAGTTGCCCGGCCCCCCAGCCGGCATAACCCAGCGTGACAATGGCTTTCTCCGGTCCCTCGCCGGCGGCGATAGCCTGGAGTATGTCTCGGGAAGAAGTTATACCGATCTCATCTGTGACCTTCAGTGTGGCTTCCCAGTCACCGGATGGCTCGTGTAATACAAACCCCCGGTCACTCTGAACCGGTCCACCCATGTAAACCGGCCAGGATGAAATTTCGTCACTACCGGGCTTGATATCCATATGTTTCAAAATGTCAATTAATCGCATGTTCAGCGGGCGGTTAATGACCACCCCCAGTGCGCCATCCTCATCATGTTCGCAGATGTAGGTCGTGGTATGGTGAAAATTAGGGTCGTCAAGTGCCGGCATGGCAATGAGAAAATGATTGCTGAGTGAGTTGCTGATGCCCATGGCCATAGTATCAGGCAGACAGCCGGTTGCCTTCAAGTCCCACCGGGGATATGTCCCCCCCGTTATAAAGACGGGCTGATATGTTTTGACCTGTCAATAGGCTGATTCATTTCATATTGTTTCTTAAGCACGTTGTGTCAGGACACGGTCAGGCAGATTGCGATGGTGGATCATGCTGATATGCGTGGATTGGTTACCG
>Ga0316191_10000705_pt1 | contig 22177 bp, 16 predicted proteins | sample Eddworburr2cm_MG_FD_204928 | JGI IMG/M metagenome (GOLD analysis project Ga0316191, IMG submission 204928) | Coastal sediment microbial communities from Maine, United States - Eddy worm burrow 2 cm | ecosystem: Environmental > Aquatic > Marine > Coastal > Sediment | place: USA: Maine... | reverse complement strand
TCGAGGGCGTTTGCGATGGTGCTTTTCCCCGAGCCACTCAAACCTGTAAACCAGATTACACAGCCCTTATGACCGTTCAGGGACTCCCTGTTATCACGAGTTACCTGATGTTCATGCCAGGTGACATTGGTATCATTTGTCATTACATGCTCGTTGCTTATTTAACAAACGTCGCAAACTAGATAGTCGCCAGGCTATCCCATATTCTAATATAGCTCCCCCGCCAGATAATGACAGTTTAACTAAGGACATCTGGTTTGTCTTGATGATAATCAATAAAGGGTAAGAAATATTAAATAAGTACAGGGAGTTATGTAAGGGTAATTACGTGCCTACTCAATAGTCGAGGCACGGGACACGAAGGTCGCATTGGGGCGAAGGTCCTCGTTCAGCTGAAAACACAGCCACTTACCTCAGAAACTAGCGGGTTCGGCCAAAGTCCCCGCTTAGCTAATATTAGCGGCTGTTGTCGTTTGGAGGTGACCCGTCTCCATTATTCAGCAATTCGGTACCTGCTTCATCCGGGTTGACAGCATCGGATTCAAGTACCGACACACGCTCAGTGGCCTTTTCCAGCACACGGTACTCTTCCCGGATCGTCTCAAGCTGTGATTGACTCTCGCTTAACTTTTTATCCAGCTGTTCAATATCCAGCTTATGAGCATCCACCACATCTGCATGGTGTTCCTGCAAGGCGCTATACTGGTCCTGCAGTAACTGCATTTCTTCCGCACCGCTTTTCACCTGGGCATACAGCAAGCCCAGCTTCTCTCCTGACTCGCAAAGCTCACCACGCAACTGCTCGAGTAGCTCAGCATCTGTCTTTGTCTGGGCATACAACTCACTCAGCTTGTCAATCGACTCGCCGAGCTCACCACGCAGTTGTTCTATCTGCTCCGTCATGCGAGCTTCAGCAGACTGGTTTTCCTTTATCTCTGCAAGCAGTTTCTCGTTGTCTGCCCGTAATGACGCCAGCTCCTCTTTATATGCTGCGGACTGGCTGCCGGAATCGGTATTAGCCATATCAGTTGCAGGCTTGTCGGTGACCGGCGTATCCGCAGGCGCGGCATCCGGTGTATGTGCTGGTATACCGCCCTCCAGCACATACACATCAAATCCCTTGTGACTTAACAGAAAGCCGGCCGATTCACTGCGCCGGCCGGTATCACAACAAATGATATATTTCGTATTAAAGGCCAGCTCGGACATTTCATCCCGCAGGGTCGGGAGCGGTATGTTAACGCTGTCCTCTAATGATCCGCTTTCATATTCATCCGCAGTTCTGACGTCTACCCAGACAGCATCCACATCGACCATGGCAGCCGCCTGCTCATAATCAACGCGCTTGACCAGCTGATTCTTGAGCAACTCGACAAAGTCTTCTTTTGCCAGGCGCATCAGCAAACCATCGGTCAGCATGGTGACCGTGGCATTACGCTTTTTATCTGATACCAGTGCATCTTCACCGAATGAAGTGCCACTGCCAAGCTCGGCCAGGATCTGCACATCGGCGTCCGGTGATTCCTTGTGGCTTACCAAACAACGGCCTTCGTGAATGGAATAGAAGTAATCGCCGGTGTCTCCCTGCTGGATCACAACATCGCCGGCCTTTACCGGGTATGACTGCATCTTGATCAGCAGGCTCTGTATCATTGCCGGAGGAATCTTTATAAACGCCTCCGTCTGCAGGATACGGGTCATCCAGTCCTGGTTGTTATCCGCCCCGATTTCAACAACTTCGGCACTACTGGTCTGGTCCCAGGTCAAAAACACATCCAGCAGCCCTGAATCTATCCGTGCAATAATGCACTTCTTGGCGGCAATCGCTGACAGGGGTCTTGGCTGCTGATGTGCAATGGCGTGACGGCTAGTGTTCATGCCGGCCTCAACCTCGCTGGTGACATTGCGGCGGCCGTCAATCAGGCTGATCTTGCCATCAAGCAAAAAGATGGTCTGGTTGTCCTTGTCACCTTTGCGGAACAGGTAACGTTCCGCCAGTACCTCTTCAATAATGAATTTTTCCGATACTTCCCTGAAACTCTCGGGGGAGAGTGCATTCAGGGGGACGAAGTCCTGGAGGAGCTTTATATCAACTATTGCCTTCTTCGCAGTGCGCATATCCACCTGATCCATAGTGTTACAGCCGGTTTCCAACAACCCTGATTGCCAGGGCCCGTTACGGTCAAATGCCGCATACTGCTTATCGGCGTAACAGGGTTGGTATTTAGCGGGCCGAGACTGAGGCTGCGCCTGTCTGGCAGCTTTCCGACCGATAGAGAGAGCCGGCGTGCTCACCGTTGCGGACAGCACAACAAAAATCACTCGATCCGTAACAGCAGTAGCGTATTAAATGACTCATCTGGATCATGTACAGGATGGATCAATAGTGAAAGATTGGCGCCACTCATTTCCCGGTAACGGTTATGGCCTGCAGGCGCAACGCATCTTGCACCGCATAGCCATGCTGGTCGTTGTCAAAGTAGCAATAGATGGCCTGGCCGTTGCGTGCCCACGTGGAGAAGGCGCCGGCCCAGCCGGCCAGGGCCTGCTCATCATAACTGCCCTGGTAGGCCCCGTCGGGGCCGTGCAGGCGCACGTAGATGAAATCGGTGGTGATCTGTTGCGGTGAGAGGAAGCCGTCCAGCTCATAGATGCAGAAGGCCGCAGCGTGGCGTGACAGCAATTCAAAGGTCTGTTCGTTCAGCCAGCTCCGGTCCCGGAATTCAAAGGCGTATCGGAATTCACGACTCAGGGTGTCCAGGAAGTTGCCCAACCGTGCCCCGTTGCAGTGCCAGCGCGGGGGCAGCTGGAACAGGATGGGGCCGAGCTTGTCACCCAGCGTGCTGACCCTGTCCAGCAGGACGGGGACGGTCTTCCGCGGCTCTTCGAGTTTTTTCATATGGGTGATGTAACGACTGGCCTTGACGGTGAAGCGGAAGTCATCCGGCGTGCTGTCATACCAGTGCTGCAATGTCTTCTTCTCCGGGAGGCGATAAAAGGAACTGTTGATCTCGACGCAGTGGAACCGTTGCGCATAGTATTCCAGCATCCGGTTGCCGGGCAGATGCGCCGGGTAGAACGGTCCTTTCCAGTGCGCGTAAGACCAGCCGGAGGTGCCGATATGGACCTGTGGGTGTGGTGTGGTCACGGGGATAGCGGATCAACCCTTGATGCAGATCACGGGCTTCAGTATTGCCACCTTGCGCGCGAGGCCCGCCGCGTGCGCGGCATCGACCACGGCGTTGACATCCTTGTAGGCACCCGGTGCCTCTTCGGCCACGCCGCGTGAGGACGGACTGCGGATGATGATGCCCTGCTCAAACAGGGTATCCGTTACCTGGCGCCCCTTCCAGAGCTTGTAGGCCTTGCGGCGGCTCATGGCGCGCCCGGCCCCGTGGCAGGCCGAGGAGAATGACAGGGCCCCGCTTTCAGGATTGCCGGCCAGGATGTGGGAGGCCGTCCCCATGGAGCCGCCGATCAGCACCGGTTGGCCAGTCTCGCGAAAGTCCCCGGGCAGATCCGGATTGCCGGGGCCGAAGGCGCGGGTCGCGCCCTTGCGGTGGACGTACAGCCGCCGTGGCTGGCCGTCAATGAGGTGATCCTCCACCTTGCAGGTGTTGTGGGATACATCGTAGAGCAGCGCCAGGTTTGCCTCCGGGAGGATGCGTGCGAATACCTCGCGGGTAAGGTGCGTAATGATCTGCCGGTTGGCCAGGGCGCAGTTGATGGCAGCACGCATGGCGCCGAGGTAGGTCTGGCCGATATCCGAGTCAATCGGTGCGCAGGCCAGTTCGCGGTCCGGGAGCCTGATGCCATACCGGTGGGCGCTGAGTGCCATGGACTTGAGAAATTCCGTGCCGATCTGATGCCCCAGGCCACGGGAGCCGCAGTGGATGCTGATCACCACATCACCCCTGGTGAGCCCGAAGGTGGTGGCCGTGTCAGGGTCATAGATGTCACTGACCTCCTGGACTTCGAGGTAGTGGTTGCCCGAGCCCAGTGTCCCCATCTCGTTGCGCTGGCGTTTGCGGGCATGCAGCGACACCTGTTCGGGTTGCGCACCCGTCATGCAGCCCTGTTCCTCGATACGCTCCAGATCTTCACGATACCCCCAGCCGCGCTTCACGGCCCAGCGGGCACCACCCGACAGCATGGCTGTCATGCCCTTGTCATCCAGGTGAATGTCGCCGGTACTGCCAAGGCCGACGGGAATGGAATGGAACAGCGCATCGGCCAGGCGTGTCTTTACCGGCTCGATGTCGGTACGCTGCAACCCCGTGAGCAGGGTGCGCACGCCGCAGGAGATATCAAAGCCAACACCGCCAGCTGACACAACGCCACCCTGGTCGGCGTCGAAGGCGGCCACACCGCCAATCGGAAAGCCGTAACCCCAGTGTGCATCCGGCATGGCACAGGATGCCGCGACGATTCCCGGCAGGGTGGCGACATGGGTAACCTGTTCGCGGACCTTTTCGTCCATTGCCTCAACCAGGGACTGGCTGGCAAAGATAATACCGGGCACGCGCATGTCGCCCTGCGGTTCAATGCGCCATTCGTAGTCCGAGATCCGGGTCAGTGTCGAGGTGTCCATTTTCCAGCCTTACTATAATTCTAGACGTCGACCACGCATTGCGCGCGCCATTCCCCGGGCCGGTCCTCGTGCACTTCCAGTTCCGTGTAGGTTGCTCCCTTGATCTCCGTCGCGGGCTGGTGGCGGATGACCTCAATGGGTTCCCCGCAGGTGGTGGCGTGGAGGCGGGTACCGTCGAGCGTGACGCTGAAACGGCGGAACAGCATTCGGCGGGTTGCCATTTCGTAGACCAGTGCGTTGAGCCAGTCGACGAACAACAGTTCCAGGTCGGGTGCTTCACACGCTATGGTCACCGACTCCCGGCACCTTACCGTGTCCGGGGCGGTAATGACTGCTGTGAGTGCGACCGCCGCTTCCTCAAAGGCCGCTTCCCGGCTGTCGCCGCGTCCCCGTACACCGATATCGGCCTCGTGATGGAAGTGCTCCCACATACTAACGCGAACCCTGCGTTGCCAGGTCCAGCTTCTCAATGGCGATTTCGCGCATGCGGAATTTTTGCAACTTGCCCGTTACTGTCATCGGGAATTCATCAACGAACCAGATGTATTTCGGTATCTTGAAGTGGGCGATCCTGTCCTTGCAGAAAGCCCTGATTTCAGCTTCTGTAGCCGTCACATCCTCGTGCAACTGGATCCACGCCATGATTTCCTCCCCGTAAAATTCATCGGGTATGCCGAAGACAGCGATTTCGGCGACCTTGGGATGGGCGAAGATAAAATCCTCGATCTCCCGCGGATAGATGTTCTCGCCGCCGCGGATAATCATTTCCTTGAGCCGCCCGGTGATTTTTACATAGCCATCGGCATCCATCGTGCCCAAGTCGCCGGAGGCCAGCCAGCCACTGTCGTCGATCGCCCTGGCAGTCGTCCCGGGATCGCCGTAGTAGCCGCGCATAATGTGATAGCCACGAAAACAGATTTCCCCGACCGTACCGAGCGGTACGGTGTGGCGGGTTTCGACAGCCACTATCTTGACTTCCTGGTGCGGGAGATTGGTCCCCACGGTCGCAACCCGACGTTCCAGGGTATCCGCCCGTGATGTCAGATGCGTCAGGGGCGAGGCCTCGGTTTCTCCGTAGCCGATCAGAATCTCGCTGCAGTGCATGTCCTGCATCACGCGCTTCATGAGTGCCGGTGGACACGTGGCGCCCGCCATAATGCCTGTGCGCAGTGTCGCCAGATTGAAGTCCCTGAACGCTGGTAATTCGAGCTCGGCGATAAACATGGTGGGTACGCCATGGATGGCGGTGCAGCCTTCGGTTTCCACAGCCTTGAGCACTTCAGTGGCATCGAAATGTTCGCCGGGGATAACGATGCAGGCGCCAACCGAAAGACACAGCAGGTTAGCCAGCACCATGCCAAAGCAGTGATAAAAGGGCACGGGTACGGCGAGGCGGTCGGTTGCGCTGAAATGCATTGCCCGGGCGGAGAACCAGGCGTTGTTAAGGATATTATGGTGTGTCAGCAGCACGGCCTTGGGAAAGCCGGTCGTCCCGGAGGTGTATTGAATATTGATGGGATCGTCCATATCGAGGGAATCGGTGACTGCTGTCAGTTGCCGGACGGAGATTGCCTCGCCTGCAGCCAGCACGTCCGTCCAGGTGGTAAAGCCGGGGTGGGGCCGTTCGCTCTGATCCGGTGCCGCCGGATCATAGATCACCACCCGCCGCAGCGCCGGAAGCTCCCGGTTGCCGATGTCCGCGGGTTTGCTGTCTTTGAGTTCCGGTATCAGCTCTGTGAGCATGGCGACATAATCGCTGCTGCGGAATCCAGGGATTACAAACAGGCCGTTGACCTCCGAGCACTGCAGCGCGTAGCCCAGTTCTGCTGGCCGGTAGGCAGGATTGATATTCACCAGGATGACGCCAATACGCGCCGTGGCGAGTTGCAGCAGCAGCCATTCGATATTGTTGGTCGACCAGATACCGATGCGATCACCCCGGTTGAACCCGCAACCCAGCAGGCCCTGCGCCAGCTGAACCACGGCGGCCTCCAGCTGCGCATACGTCAGGCGTCGGCCCTGTGCTATCGATACCACCGCTTCATTATCCGGGAAGCGGTCGATGGTGTCGGCAAGGTGGGCGGGGATGGTGGTGCCGAGTAATGGCGTGTTGCCACCGCGGTGAAAATAGCTGAGCTGTCTTGCTGACATTCACCTTCCCCGGTATGGCATCAATCGTGACACAGCAGGTCAACTCTCGATTTCCGCCCAATAATTGTCGACGCTGTTCTGCAGTTCCTGCAGCAGCTGTTCATTGCGTTGCGGCTCAAATAGATGGGCAAAACGCCCCTGTTTCTCCAGGTAGGTCTCGACGGGCTGGCGCTGCTTTGGAATTTTCGTGTGTATCACCTGGCCATCGATGTATTCCTTCAATGGCCAGACGCCGGTTGTTACCGCCAGCTTGCCGATATCTGCCGAGTCGCGGGGATCATAGTCCCAGCCGGGCGGGCAGGGGGCCAGTGCAATGATCAGTCGCGGGCCTTTGAGCTGCCTTGCCTTTTCAATCTTTCGGACCAGGTCCAGGGGTTCTGAACCGATGACGGTCGCCACATAGGCCGGTTTATGGGCAGCCCAGATGGAAAACAGGTCTTTCTTGTAACCGGCAAAGCCGCGTGGTCCCTTGCTGGTCGCCGTCCTGGCCGCATGGGGTGTGGCGCCCGAGAACTGCTGACCGGTGTTGCCGTAACCCTCGTTGTCATAGCAGATGTAGAGGAAATCCAGGTCCCGTTCAATGGCGCCCGAGGTGGCCGAGAGTCCCATACCGTAAGCGGCACCGTCGCCGGTCAGCACCACGACATCCAGGTCCTCCCCGGCTTGCAGGCGCTGTTGCTCAATAAGGATATCCAGGGCATCCCGTATGCCCTGTGCACCCGCCGGTGCAGATGCCATGGCCGTGTAGAGCCATGAACCACGGAAGGGCGTGAACGGATAGACGGCCAGCAGGGTCATACAGCCGGCTGCATTGACAAATACCGTCCTGGGACCGAGTACATCGTAGATTTGGTGCAATGCCTCCAGGGCACCGCAGCCCGCGCACATGGGCGTACCGGTTCCCAGCAAGTGCGTGGACGGCAGGTCCTTCATGCGTTTAAACAGGCTTTCGGTCATTGTCCGGATTCCAGTTCGTTGCGTTCGGTATGGGCGATTGCCTGCAGCTTCCTGACCTCCCGGAGTTCCTCACGGGTGAACAGCAAGCGCGGTGCTGGAATCACCCCGTCCTCAGCCGCCTGGCGGGTAACGGCGGCGATCTCATAAAACTCTTCCGGCGTGATGTCGCGGCCACCCAGCCCGCCAATAAAACTGAGCAGAACCGGTGGGGCATCGGGCTTGCCGTAGAGTGCTGCCGCCAGTTCCGCGTGCAGCACGCCGCCCATGCCCATGGAAATGTTTTGATCGATGACAGCAACCCCCTGCTTCCCGGCCAGCAGGCGCTGCAGGCGTTCAGCGGGGTAGGGTCGCAACAGGCGCGGTCGCACCAGGCCAACCGCCCGGCCTGCATCCCGCAGTCGATCAACGGCCTCCCTGGCCTTGGTGGCAAAGGAACCGATCATGACGAACACGATCTCGGCATCCTCGCAGCGGTAGGCCTCAACCGCCTCATGGCGGCGGCCGAAGATAGCGGCGAATGCCGTGGCCGCTTCGTCATACACCGTGACGGCATTCAGTGCGGCCAGGTGGCTCTCGTAACGGAAGTAGGAGTAGGGCGTGCCGCCCAGGACGGCGACGGCCTGGCTGGTTGGGGCGCTGGCGCAAAACCGGGTGCTTTCCGCATCATACGGCAGCAGGAAACTTTCAACCGCATCAGGATCCGGAATCTCCACGGGCTCACGGGTGAAGGATAAATAGAAACCATCGAGGTTGACGATGACTGGCAGACGCACCCGGCGGTCTTCGGCCAGCCGGTAGGCGATCAGCACAGTGTCCAGTACTTCCTGGCAGCTTGCGCAATGGATCTGCAGGAAGCCGCTGTCGCGTGCCACCATGATGTCATTATGGTCCGGCTCCAGGGTGATAGGCGAGGCAAGGCCGCGCGACACGTTGGCCATGACGAAGGGGGCACGCCAGCCAGCCACCGTGTAGATCATCTCCATCCCGTACAACAGGCCCTGGCTGGAGGTGGCGGTAAACACCCGCACCCCGCTGGTCGCGGCGGCTCCCGCGGCGGTAATCATGGAATGCTCGGATTCCAGCGTCACCGTGCGACCGGGCATCTCGCCCCTGTCTATCCAGTCTGCAATGGTTTCGATAATTTCTGTTTGCGGCGTGATAGGAAATGCCGGCACGTAGTCCACGCGGGCCAGGCGTGCGCCCCATGCGGCGGCACCGTTGCCGGTCAGGAGTGTGCGCGTCATGCCCCTGCCTCTTCCACGGCCTGTGCGACATGTTCGGGGATGGCCTCGATTGCATGCGGCGGGCATTTGGCCACGCAGATCATGCAGCCCTTGCAGTGGTCGTAGTCGATCGCCGGCCGGCCAAGCGTGTCCACCGTAATCGCGCCATCCGGACAAAAGGTGCTGCACACCCACCAGCAGCGGTTACAGCGGTCGTAATCAATCACCGGGCGCAGGGTGCGCCATAAGCCCGTTTTCACTTCGACACTGGTCGCGGCCGCATGAATGCTCGGTGCCGCCAGGTCGACATCCTCGACTGTCATGCCAATCCAGTCAGGTCTTGCATAGCCGCTGGCGCTGCTCTCCGCACCCTCGGTTACTGAACTTGCATGTGGTTCCATAAGGTCATAGGCCTGCAGCGCGGTTTCAGTGTTCTTGTCTACCCCTTGTGACCCGAGTGAACCGAGCTCACCCTGGATCGCCTCGGCCAGGGCAGCACGGCTGATTACACCGACCAGCCTTGCCGCCGCGCCGGCGCAGGCGGTACCCACGAAAGGCAGGTCGGCACGGTCCTCGACTTCTTCTGTGGCAGGAAGGATCAGGACCGGTCCGGCCAGGTTCAGGCGATGTTGCCAGACTGCGGCGTTAGTGTGACTGTTGATGAGCATGGCCGTGTGTGAATCCAGTCCCTGCAGCACACCGGCCGCAGGCACCGGCACCAGGCTGTCGTCGGCGACGACGACCAGGTCCGGGTGCTGGATAATGCCGCGTTCATTGATTGCCTTGCGGGAGGCACGGACGTAGGCGAAGATCGGCGCGCCACGGCGCTCGGCGCCGTAACGGGGTGCATCCTGCACCTCAAAACCCTCAAGGAAGAAGGCGGAGCCCAGTATGCGGCTTGCGGTCTTCATTCCCTGTCCGCCCCGGCCATGAAATCGGATGCGATACATCACACCTCCTGCCTGATACCCGCTGGCGAATTACCTGCAGGAAGCCCTGTGGGCAGCTACACAAATCCCGGCGCTGTTGAAAACAGCGCGTAGCGCCGGTAGCTCATTGCCTTTTTGACGCGTGCCAGCGCCAGTTCCATCGACGCCTCGCGTGGCAGGATCTTGCGCCTTGCCGCATCCTCCAGCACCAGCCGGGTATTGCGGCGCAGCTTTTCCTCAATGCTCTGCAACGCCGCACTTTCGCTGGCGCCATGATATTCCATGGCTGCGCAAATGACGCCACCCGCGTTGGCAATAAAGTCCGGCACACAGAGAATACCTTGCTCCGCGAGCTGTGCCTCCGCGCCGGGTGTAATCGGGATATTGGCGCCTTCAATCACCAGTTTTGTCCTCAGCCGGTGCACGTTATCCTCATGGATGACGTCCGGCCGCGCAGCGGGAATCCAGATGTCGCATTCGATGTCGATCACGGCATCGCGATCCAGCCTGCTTGCATCGGTGTAGTCGCCCAGGGTGCCACCGTTTGCCTTGATGTCAGCAAGTCTGGCGACATCCAGGCCGTCAGGATTATGGATGGCACCGCGGGAGTCAGCGGCACCGACCAGCACAGCGCCCTTGTCCGTCAGGAACCGGGCCGTGTGCCTTCCAACCGCCCCGAAGCCCTGTACCACGATGCGCGCGTTGTGCAGATCGAAGTCGCAATATTCCAGTGCAACATCCGTGACATGGCTCAGCCCCCAGCCGGTTGCACCGATCTCGTCCAGCGGAATGCCGCCTATCTCGCGCGGTAGCGCCACCACCCGGCCGATCTCATCCTGTATCCAGGACATGCACTCCTCGTCAGTGCCCATGTCCGGTGCAAAAATGTAATCCTCGGTATAGCGCAGAGCATTGGCCAGGGCGCGTATCAGGCGTTCCTTGTCTGCCTTCGGCATCTTGGGGTCGCCGTACAAAACTGCCTTGCCGCCGCCGTGGGGCAGGCCGGCAGCGGCGTTTTTGAGCGTCATGGCCCTGGCCAGCCGGGAACATTCCCTGGTGCTCACATCCGCTGCCATACGTACACCGCCGATAGAGGGACCCTTGGCGACATTGTCCACGACCAGCACTGCACGCAACCCTGTCGAGGGTTCATGGACGTGGATGGTTTTCAACGGACCCAGTTCGTCTGCGAATTCAAAGGCATCTATCATGTGATTTTTTCCACAGCCGGGCACGGGTTTTCGGTCATAACTTCACTCAATTGTTGAAAGGCCTGTGAAAATAATAGCAGTAAGTACCGGTAATTCGTACAACGAGGCCTGCACCGGGCAAAACAACAAAGCCCGGTGCATGGTTACAACATTAACATAGCCATTTTGCCGGGATAAGCAATGCAACGGCTGCCAGGCAGCAAGAGCGTCTGATCAGTTTGCACCGGTCAACAGGGGCTTGCTCCGGGGTGCTGGTCCGAGACACTGTTCGATCTGCTCGCGATGCAGGGTTTCCTGTTCTTCGAGCGCTGTGATCAGGCGCGCAAGTTCAGCCTGATGCTCCCTGATCACTGCAAGTGCTCGCTGTTCGGCCTGCCGTAACAGTGTCTTTACTGCGTGATCCACCACTTCAGCGGAGTGTTCGCTATAATGGCGCGGCTGCGCGATCTCGCGTCCCAGGAAGGGGTGTTCCTCACTTTCCCGGAGATCGACAGGCCCGATCTCCTCGGACATCCCCCAGCGTGCCACCATGGCGCGGGCCAGTGTGGTGGCCTGGTGAATGTCATCCTCGGCTCCGCTGCTCATTGTCTCGAGCAACTCCTTCTCGGCAGTACGTCCGCCGAGGATAACGACCAGCCTGTCCTGGAGATAGTCCTCCGGTAGTGTATGGCGTTCCTCTTCAGGCAGCTGCTGGGTGCCGCCGAGGGCACGGCCGCGTGGAATAATGGTTACCTTGTACAGCGGATCCGCGCGGGGCAGAAACCAGGCCGCCAGTGTATGCCCCGCTTCATGCACCGCAAGACGATGGCGCTCCTCCGGCTGGATCGCCAGGGTGCGTACCGTACCGAGCAGCACCTTGTCGCGCGCCTCCTCGAAATCCTGCATCATGACCTCGGTGCGTTTCTTTCTGGCGGCGAGTATGGCCGCCTCGTTTACCAGGTTCTTGATGTCGGCGCCTGAAAAGCCGGGGCTGCCAGCTGCAATCTTGTCGAGGTCGACATTGTCGCCAAGCGGGACCTTACGGCTATGTACCCGGAGAATGGCAGCCCGGTCCCTGCGATCCGGCAGATCGAGGACAACGTGCCGGTCAAAGCGACCCGGTCTCAGCAGGGCGGGGTCCAGGACGTCCGGCCGGTTGGTGGCCGCCAGCACGATCACGGCTTCATGGCCGGAAAAACCGTCCATTTCAGCGAGAATCTGGTTCAGGGTCTGTTCGCGTTCGTCATGGCCGCCACCCAGCCCGGTACCACGGGTACGCCCGATGCTGTCCAGTTCATCGACAAACACGATGCTGGGGGCATTCTTTTTTGCCGCTGCAAACAGGTGACGTACCCGGGCGGCACCGACGCCGACAAACACCTCGATGAACTGGGAACCGGATATTGAGAAAAACGGCACGCCGGCTTCGCCGGCCAGTGCGCGTGCCAACAGGGTCTTGCCAGTACCGGGTGCACCCATCAACAACACGCCATGCGGTATTTCCGCACCCAGTTTGTGAAAGGCTTCAGGATGCCTGAGGAATTCAACCAGCTCGGTTACTTCACGCTTGGCATTTACCTGGCCGGCAACGTCGGCAAAGGTAACTTCCGGCTGTTCCGCATTCTGCGCCGGGGCCTCGAGAAACTTTTTTAATTCCTCCGGCCCGCCCAGTCGGCCGCCCAGTGCACGTGAAGTCCGCTGGTAGACCCAGAGGAAAAACAGCATCAGGAATAGCCATGGAAGCAATGACAGCAGTATGGCAAGGGGGCCGGTTTTACCGGCCTCACTGCTGACGTGAATCTCGATGCCCTGTGCCTCTAGCAGCGGCAACAGGGTCTCGTCGCCGAAAGCCGGTATGCGTGTGCTGAAACGTTGTGCGGTCTCACCCTGTGGGCCAATTGCCTCGGTCGAGACTAATTTCCCCGCGGCGACATCCCCCTCCAGTTGCAAACTGTCCACGTGGCCCTTGTGGGCCAGTTCCTTGAACTGGCTGTAAGGGATTTCGTAGCTTGGTTCCGGGGGGGTGGTGTATTGAAAACTCAGATACGCCATCAGCAGCAGTGCCATGATCAACACATAGGGTGCCCACGGTGGGTATTTCTCCTGTTTACCGTTTGTGTCGTTCGTATCGTTCAATGTGATCCCACGCTTGTTGCCAATCCCATCGTATCTGTCAGGTGATGCTTGTGCCAGCACAATGAGCAGAAAATCATGGGTGCTGTCGCTGGTTTGAGCTATCAGGTTGCCGCATACTGACTCGGGACGCAGATCCCATGCATTATGATGTGCTTGATTGCAGACGATGACGATTGATTATTTCACAGCACCGGTTTCGCGGCTTGTCTGGGATACCAGGTACAGGTACCGCGAGGCCGACACAGTCCACGATAAAGACGTCGATGCGACGTGGCAGCGGGTTGCGCACGCCGTGGCAGCTGCCGAAACACAGGCACAGGGCAGACGGGAAACGGCCTTTTATCAGTTGCTGCGGAATTTCAGCTTTCTCCCGGGTGGCCGCATTCTGGCCGGTGCGGGCACCGGGCGCCGGGTAACGCTGTTCAATTGTTTCGTCATGGGCAGCATTGAGGATTCCATGGAAGGCATCTTCACAGCACTCAGGGAAGGTGCCTTGACCATGCAGCAGGGGGGTGGCGTTGGTTATGACTTCTCCACCCTGAGACCCGCCGGGAGCCGGGCCTGGTCGGTTGGCGGGATTGCTTCCGGTCCGGTTTCATTCATGCGGATCTGGGACAGTATGTGTGCGACCTTGCTGTCGACCGGTGCTCGTCGTGGCGCCATGATGGCGACGTTACGCTGTGATCACCCAGACATTCTTGCCTTTATCGATGCCAAGCAGGATTCGCGGGCATTGCGGCATTTCAATCTGTCAGTGCTGGTTACCGATGCCTTTATGGATGCGCTCCGCTGTGACGCCGACTGGGCGCTGGTCTTTCCCGGGTCACAACTGCAAGACGTCGCATCCGAATCGGGCAGCACGCTGGTCGAGCGTGACTGGCCCGGCCATGACGTGCCGGTCACCTGCCGGGTTATCAGGGTATTGCGTGCACGTGAGCTGTGGGAGCGGCTGATGCGCGCCAGTTACGCTTATGCAGAACCTGGCGTACTGTTCATTGACCGCGTCAACCAGTGGAACAATCTCTGGTACCGGGAACGACTCAGCGCCACCAATCCCTGCGGAGAGATCCCGTTGCCCCCCTATGGGGCCTGTGACCTCGGTTCACTTAACCTGACTCGTTTCGTCGAGCAGCCGTTTGCCGGCAACGCACGCATCCGTTTCGATTCGTTAAAGGATGCTGCGCAGCTGGCTGTGCGTTTCCTGGATAATGTGATTGATGTATCCCGGTTTCCACTGCTGCAACAGCGAAACCAGGCCATGCAAACGCGCCGTATCGGTCTGGGTGTTACGGGGCTGGCCGACACGTTGATCATGCTGGGTATTCGTTACGGCTCGCCGGAGTCCTTTGAAATGGCAGCCCGGGTGATGCGAACACTATGCCATGCCGCCTACCGCGGTTCGGTACAGCTCGCCAGGGAAAAGGGCAGCTTTCCGGGGTTCAATGCGGACAGTTATCTGCAAGGCCGCTTTGTTCAATCACTGCCCTGTGATATCCGCGAGGCCATCGCAACGGCGGGGATACGTAACAGTCATCTCATCGCGATGGCGCCGACGGGAACCATCAGTCTGCTGGCCAACAATGTCTCCAGCGGACTGGAACCCGTATTCGAGGCCCGCTACCGGCGCCGGATTCGTCAGCTCGATGGATCCCTGGAGGACCATGAAGTCGAGGATTATGCCTGCCACCTGTGGTGGAGCGGGCATGGACAGGAGTCGTTGCCGCCGGCCTTCATCGATGCGCAGGCACTGTCACCGCAGCTGCACCTGCAAATGCAGGCCGCGATCCAGCCTTATGTAGACAATGCTATTTCCAAGACCATCAACATCCCCGAGGACTTCGATATTACGGATTACCAGTCGGTCTTTGAGCAGGCCTACGACCTGGGCCTGAAGGGTTGCACCGGCTTTCGCCCGAACCCGGTTACCGGCAGTGTCCTGTCCGCCGCAGCGAGTGAGGGCGCTCGTTCGCACTGCTGCGACATTGATCGCGAAGCCGACTGATGGCTGGATCCGGTCACTGTGAGGATCGGGTGATTGTCTGGAAAAACGTAATTTAATTTCTTATGCTTATAGTAGAAAGGGAAAAAACCGCGAAGCTGGTACGATCGGTTTGTGTGTTGAGGTCTTTGGCAGTGCCGTCTTCGCATGTAATTCATGCTTCAAGAGAGGTGCCAAAGATGCAAATACCTTTACAAATCACATTTCGGGATATGGAACCCTCCGCTGCCGTAGAGGCGGGTATTCGTGAAAAGGCGGGGAGACTTGAGCAATTCTATGATCACATTATGAGTTGCCGGGTTGTGGTGGAAGCCCCACATAGTCATCATCACAAAGGCAACCTCTACCAGGTACACATTGATATGACGGTGCCCGACGGGGAGTTGCTGGTGAACCATGGACACCATCATCAGGACCATTCACATGAAGATGTTTATGTGGCTATTCGCGACGCCTTTGATGCCATGAAACGCCAGTTGGAGGACTATGCCCGCAAGCGGCGTGGCGACGTCAAGCAGCACGTGTTGGGCTGAGCGGGCCAGCTCCCGGTCAGAAGCAGCACAGGCAGGCTGGGTAGAGGCAGGGCATAATGAGCAGAACTGGTTACGACATCAGCGATCCCGCTCTGGCCGGGCAAGGGGAGCAGCGTATCGAGTGGGCCTTGCAGGAAATGCCAGTGATACGTGAACTTGCGGCGCGTTTCTCGAAAACAAGGCCATTGCAGGGAATCCGGATGAGTGGCTGCCTGCACATTACCACTGAAACCGCCAATCTCGCACTGACCCTCAAGGCGGCAGGGGCTGACCTGGTGCTCTGTGCGAGCAACCCGCTCAGTACCCAGGATGATGTGGCCGCTGCCCTGGCGGTACGCCATAAAATTCCTGTTCATGCCATTCGCGGTGAGTCGAATTCTGACTACTACCGGCATATTAATGCCGCGCTGGATCACCAGCCGGTCATTACCATGGATGATGGTGCCGACCTGGTCAGCGAGATACACAAGACACGCACCGGGCTGCTGGCTTCGATGCTCGGCGGTACCGAGGAAACCACGACCGGCGTGATTCGCCTGCGTGCCATGGCCCGCGAAGGTGCGCTCAAATTCCCGGTCATCGCCGTCAACGATGCCATGACCAAGCATTTGTTTGATAACCGCTACGGCACTGGCCAGAGCACCCTGGACGGCGTGATTCGCGCCACCAATATCCTGCTGGCAGGAAAAAACCTGACGGTGGTTGGTTATGGCTGGTGTGGCCGTGGTATCGCGATGCGCGCCAAGGGCCACGGCGCCAATGTCATTATTACCGAGGTCGATCCGTTGCGGGCGCTGGAGGCGGCCATGGACGGTTACCGTGTTATGCCGCTGGTCGAGGCGGCCCGGCAATCCGATATTATGATCACCGCCACCGGTGACAAGCACGTGATTGACCAGGTGCACATGGAGGCCATGAAGGACGGCTGCGTGCTGGCCAATTCGGGACACTTCAATGTGGAGATCAATATCCCCGCACTCGAGGCCATGGCTGTCAGCCAACAACGGCCGCGAGTTTCGGTAGATGAATATACTCTCGCCGATGGCCGGCGTATTTGTCTGCTGGCAGAAGGCCGGCTGGTTAATCTGGCCGCTGCCGAAGGACACCCCGCGGCGGTCATGGATATGAGTTTTGCGAACCAGGTGCTGTGTGCCGTCTACCTGGCTACCCGGCGTGACAAGCTGGATAACAGCGTACACAATGTTCCGCTCGAGATCGATCAGGAAGTGGCCCGGTTAAAACTGGCCGCCATGAATCTCAGCATCGATACGCTCACAGATGAACAGCTGCGCTACCTCTCTGCCTGGCAGGAAGGCACCTGACGACACTAGCACGCCATGAAATCAGCCATTAAACGCATGCTTGCCGAGATCGAGGGGGAGGTTGCATACACGCGCAGCCTGATTGGCAAGAGCAAGCTTGATCCCCGGGTGATGGCAGCGATGGGCAAGGTGTCACGCGAAGCGTTTGTATCACCGGACCTGAAACATTTTGCCTATGACAACGGTCCGTTGCCCATCGGTTACGGGCAGACTATCTCCCAGCCATACATCGTTGCACTGATGACCGATCTGTTGCAGCTTGAACCGGACCATATTGTACTGGAAGTTGGCACGGGTTCCGGCTATCAGTCAGCCGTTTTATCGCAACTGGTGAAGAAGGTCTTCACGATTGAACGCATACAGGCACTTGGTGATGCCTCGGCGGCACGCCTGAAGTCACTGGGATACAGCAATATCGAATTCCGTACGGGTAACGGCTATGATGGCTGGCCGGAGCATGCACCCTATGATTCCATTATCGTTACGGCAGCCGCCTCGCATATCCCGCAGGCGCTCATAGAACAACTCAAGTCCGGGGGCAGACTGGTCATACCGGTGGGGTTGCCGTACATGCCCCAGGAACTGATGCTGGTGGAAAAAGACGACCAGGGGGTAATACACACCCGTAATATTCTCGGGGTCGCCTTTGTTCCCTTGCAGGAAGAAAGCCCCGCTAACAGTAGCAACGGCATTTCATAGCGACTTGTACAAGGTTTCACTTGTCTGCCGATTTTTCTTCAGTATTTTTCATTGCTTCTGCAGCATTTGTAGAAGCTGTGGTGACACTGGTTACCCCGGCTGTTAGCGTGAAGCGCATGGCTTCCTCCATTTTCATATCCAGGGGGCGGACCGCACTACGAGGTACCAGCACCGCATAACCACCAATCATGTAACTCAAGGGCATATATACCAGTATGTTGTCTTGTTCACGGAAATCCTCTGGCAGGTGCTCCGGGTTTGCCTGTGTAACAAACCCGATCACCTGCATACCTGTATTCCCGATTGATACTGCGACTACCTGCTCGAATTCTTTTTTACTGGTTGGAGAGAAATAATCAAAAAAGTCACGGATTGCACGATACACAGACTTGATTAATGGCATGTGGTAGAAGAGCTGCTCCACTCTGGCAAACAAGCGCTGAACGACATAGGCGTGCATCAACAGCCCCACCACGAAGATTGCAATCAGTCCCGCGATCAAGCCCATGCCTGGCCAGTAGAGCGATTTTGGAAGCAGCAGCTGGATCATGCCACCCAGTACTGACTCTGCCGAGACCGCCAACCAGTACAGGAGATAAAGAGTGAGAACTACCGGCAGGATGGTCACCAGGCCAGTCAGAATGTTTTTGCTTATGAATCTAAAGATCTGGAGTTCCTCCGATTAAGGGATTAATAATATGCGAGTATATTCTTTTAAACAGGCTCTGTTCACTTGCATCACTCCTTTCTGCGTCTCCTCACGAGTTAACCCCAGGGTTTTATTTGCCGAGTACATGACGTATTTCAGGCAGCATACGCATCACGCACTCTCGCCCCTCTTGTATGGCTTCTTCCGCACGATAGAACTCCATAAGGCCAATATGCGATAGCTTCGGAGACAGCATGATATCCGGCGGATCTCCTGCCAGTCTGCTGCGCGTTATTCTGTCCTGTGCAATATTGATAGAGCCCGCTATAGCATCGAATAGACCCGGTGGGGAGGTTCTTTCTTTTTCGTCCTTAAAAACAGACGGTGAATATTTATTCACCGCTCTTGATAACATACCCATGACATTCTCGCTTTCGGTCTCCTGCCGATCTCGTTTCTGAATGAAATGCTTTCCGACGATATCCCCGTTCAAGTTGACAGATATCACAATATCCGCGCCCAAAGCACGGCAAACGGAGACAGGTACCGGATTAACCAATCCACCATCTACCAGCCATCTTCCCTGATTCTGTAATGCAGGAAATAGACCCGGCAGAGATATCGATGCCCAGACTGCATCTATCAGCAGGCCACTGGTAAACCATATCTCTCTTCCCGTTTCCAGATCAGTCGCAACAGATGCGAATTTCGCAGAGATATTCTCAATAGATTCATCTTTACGACATACACATTGAAGGAAAAACTCATGCAACTTTTCAGTATCAACAAACCCATTCAGTGACAGATTCAGTTCGATAAACTTGGCAAGTTCCACTTTGGTTAATGAACGCACCCAGTGTTCCAGCTTTCCAAGATTACCCGAAACATAAGAAGCTCCGACTATTGCACCGATGGAACAACCACATATGACCTTTGGGTGAATATCCATTTCTGACAAGGCATTTATAACACCAATGTGTGCCCAGCCCCTGGAGGCTCCACTACCCAGCGCAAGGCCAATGGGCGAGGAATGTTGTGTTTGATGATTCATTAGCGAACTTCCTTGCCTGGTATGTGCGCAAGCGCATGAATGTTATGCAAGATCGGGTTCCCCGCAGTGTCGCAGAATGAATTTGCGGCAGCGTTCCCGCAAGGCAATGGCAACTTTCCAGCCGTCTTTGCCGGCTTGTTTCTTGATGTCGCGGGGATGTATGGCTGGTCCGATGTCGATGTGTATCGATCCGCGCCGGGGCAACCAGTTGTCTGCGCGCAATATCGAGCGCGTGCCGCGGATGGCGATGGGGATGACCGGCACACCGGCTTCTGTAGCTACCGCGAACGCGCCGAGGTGGAAGGGCAGCAGGCCCGGTATGCGGGTAAAGGTGCCTTCGGCAAAAAACATCAATACATGTCCCGACTGCAACACGTCTGCAAGATGCCGGCTGCCGCTGATACTCTTGCTGATGTCGAAACGTTCAACAAATTCGGTGTGAATGTTTTCCAGTGGTTTGCGAACGAAAAAGGTTTTTGCCAGTTCTGCTTTTCCGACAAAACGGAACGTCCCGGGCAAGGCGGCGACCAGTGCATAACTATCGAGATAACTGGCATGATTGGCGACCAGCACACAGGCACTTCCGTCTGCTGGCAGGTGTTCAAGGCCATTGACCCGGACAGGGGTTACGGTGGCTTTTGCCAGCAACCGGGTACAGCCGCGCATCACAGACCAGCGCAGGGAATGATCAGGGAGCAAGGTGACGGCAATCCAGACGACCGGGGCCAGTACAGTAAATACCAGCCAGCAGTAAACAGCGTACGCCGTCGCTGACAGGGCATTCAATACGCGCCGGATCTGTGGTAGCACGCCGGCCAGTGCCAGACGTGTGACTTGCCAGGGCAGGCTGTGCTGGTGCTTGCCGATATCGCCTTTTTCGAAAAGTTCACGGCTGGCCGCGCGGCGAATTTTACCGCTCGAGGTCTTCAGCACAGTACCGGGTGGCGCCAGCACGACTTCGTCCGATGGTGCACCGACCAGGTCGGTGGCGAGCGTGTTGATCCCGGTGCGCAGCTGCTCCCGTTCGACGGCATCCTTGCTACGGGTTTCCGCCAGCACAATGAGCCGTTCTGTCGCTGTCCTGGTATCCATGCTGCCGAATACGGCAACGCGGCCGGTGCGGATGCCGGGGATATTGCCGATGGCTTCTTCCAGTTCGTGAGGATAGATGTTACGTCCTGCGCGGATGATAATGTCCTTGATACGCCCGGTGATATAGATCTCGCCATTGGCAATGTAGGCCAGGTCTCCGGAGTCGAGCCAGTCCTGGTGGAACAGCTTGCGGGTGTTGTCGGCGTCGCGGTAATAACCGCTGGTGCTGGAGGGGCCACGGAACTCCAGCCGTCCTTCCTGGCGTTCGGGTAACTCCTGTCCTGCCGTGTCAACTATTCTTATCTGGTGACCGGGTAGGGGCAAGCCGCTGGAAACGAAGCGCAAGGCATGTAGTCCTGAACCCGGTTCCGGATTTGCCTGCCCGGAACGCATGAAAGTAGAGCGTTCGATTTGATCGATCACCGGCCCCCTGTTCAAAGGTGGAAACGCCAGGCCGACGGAAGACTCGGCAAGTCCGTAAACCGGCATCATGGCCTCGGCATGAAATCCGTAGTTTACGAAGCGTGCTTCGAATTGTTGCAGTGTATCCGGACTGATGGCCTCGGCGCCGTTAAAGGCGGCACGCCAGCAACTCAGGTCCAGGCCTTGCAGGTCTTCATCCTTGAGGCGCTTCAGGCAATATTCGTAACCAAAGTTCGGAGACGCCGACAGGGTGCCGCGATAACGGTGAATGGTCCACAACCAGCGTTCCGGCCTGGCCAGGAAGCTCAGGGGCGGCATGACCACCAGTAACATCGCATAATAGAGACTCCCCAGCCACGCACCGATCAGGCCCATATCGTGATAAAGCGGCAGCCAGCTGACAAAGACATCTTCTGACGTCACCCTGACGGTTTGGCCCATGGCGCGGATATTGGCGAGCAGGTTGGCATGTGTCAGTACCACGCCCTTGGGATTGCCGGTACTGCCCGAGGTGTATTGCAGAAAGGCGATATCATTGCCGCTCAGGGCAGGGGGGGCTGCAATTGCACTGGATGTCATTAGCTCGGCAACCGTTACGATATGTTTCAAACCGGGTACCTGTGCCTTGAGGAGGCGCGCCACCTTCCTGGCTTCAGGAACAGTGATGAGCGTGACGGCGAGGCAGTTGGCCAGTATGCGCGCATGCCTGAGCATATGGTCTTCCAGCTGCGAGGGCCGCGCAGGCGGGTAAACGGGGACCGGGATGCCGCCGGCCATCAGCACACCGAAAAAACTGTAAAAATAATCTGCACCGCTAGGCAACATGATGGCGACCGGCTCGGCGGGCTGCAGTCCTGCCTGTTGCATGCCCGCGGCAATTTTTGCGGCGCCTGTTTTCAACTGCCGGTAGTTGAGGCTTTCATCCCCACCTTCATCCTGGTAGAGCTGTATATGTGGCCGCTCGGGGTGTTGTTCGACGTGCCAGTCCAGAACTTCCAGCAGTGTTTTTGCTGCGGCCGGTGCAGCCTCCGCCTGTCCCAGCGACACCGCCTGTATCGTTGTAGCAGTCAATGCTGCACGGGGCGCTCCGGCGCCCTGTATTGCGCGTAACAGGTCACGAGCGGTTTCGACCTCTGCGAAGCTGCGCTCCGGCAGGGCCAGTGCAAAAAATCTTTCAACCCGGGCGATCAGTTCGACGCGTGTCAGGCTGTCAAGACCAAGATCCTTTTCAA
>Ga0316191_10000704_pt1 | contig 22189 bp, 15 predicted proteins | sample Eddworburr2cm_MG_FD_204928 | JGI IMG/M metagenome (GOLD analysis project Ga0316191, IMG submission 204928) | Coastal sediment microbial communities from Maine, United States - Eddy worm burrow 2 cm | ecosystem: Environmental > Aquatic > Marine > Coastal > Sediment | place: USA: Maine... | reverse complement strand
ATGACTGCGAGATTGTATGCGGCGTATTGAAGACCGCTCCACCACCAGCCACTCACAGTGTCTGTGGTCTGGAATGTATTCATGAACGAGAGGTTATCGTTGCTGAAAACGACAACGAGAAATGCGAAAAGAACTGCGTACAGGAAGAAGGACCAGAATGTCAGCGCGGCCGTGATCAGTTTTCTTCCAAAGAACGTCAGTACGCCGACCACCAGCAACATGATCATCAGCCCTGCCACATAAGGGATGCCGAAATTTTCTCTGAGAATATTTCCTGCGGCAGAGGCCAGCACTGCCAAAATGAGCAGAAACAGCAGAATGATCAGAACCTCGAAGACCACCCATGCGGGCCCAAGCAGGCGCTTGAAGAAGTGCCGGTAGTCATAGGCTCGGAATACGCGCGCGAATTCAAAGGTCAGCGAGGTGACTGTGGCCAGCACAACGAAGGCAACACAAATCCCGAAGATGCCGCCCAACGCACCGTAGCTTGTGAAGTACTCGACAATTTCACGGCCCGTACCGTATCCACCGCCAATCATTACAGACTGAATTACGGCTCCCGGCACAATATACAGGCGCAGGAAACGACTCATGTGTTGGCCAACGACGCTGCGATTGCAGCACATCCATCTATCACTGGGTCCACACAAGGCAGGCCGACTGTGGATTCAAGATCTTCGAGATACGATTTTCGCTCGTCAGGCTGTAGTTGCGAGGTGTTTACACACACGCCGACGCAACGGATGTTCGGATTCGTACGCCGGCCAAGCACCAGGTTCAGGTCAATACAGTCCGCCACGCTCGTTACCGTGTAATCCGGCCAACCCGACACAGCCGTCCGCGTCGCATCGTGACAAACAACGATCGCATCCGGCTGCGACCCATGCAGGAGTCCCAGGCTGACTGCGGCATAACCCGGGTGAAACAGCGACCCCTGGCCCTCGATAACATCCCAGTGATCAGGCTCGTTATCGGGCGATAAGATCTCCGCGGCGCCCGCAACGAAATCAGCGACCACTGCGTCGATCGGTACCCCCTCCCCGGCGATCATTATTCCGGTCTGTCCCGTTGCCCGATACGTCGCCCGGATTCCGAGTTCCTGCAGCGCCGCGGTGAGCGCCAGTGCCGAATATTTCTTGCCAACGGCGCAGTCGGTACCGACGGTCAGCACGCGCAGACCTGTTCGCTTACGCCCGGTACCGACCGGCAGATCCTTCGGCGGTACACGCACATCGATCAACCTTGCACCGGAACTTTCTGCCGCAGCTACCAGTTCCGGGTTGCTGGCCAAGCTGCCGTGCAGACCGCTGACGATGTCGAGTCCTGCTCGCGCGGCAGCACAAATGACCTCCCACCATGCGGCAGGGATGACCCCGCCGACCGTAGCGACGCCAATCACGAGGCTTTTGGCCCCTGCTTTGACCGCCGCCTCAACGTCCATGTCTTCCACGCCAAGGTCTGCGGCAGCGCGATTCAGCCTGAGCTGCCCCGCCACCAGATCGGGACGCCAGTGCACGAGGCCCAATGCGGTCTTCGCATCGGTACGATCCTGCATGTCACCAATGAATAGAAGGTACGGAGAACGAATTTCAATCTTGTCAGCCATAACGAATAACTCAGCTCCCGAGAACCGCCGTAATTGCTACCCCAATAAATGTAGCAATAGCATAGCCAAGCATGCCTACCAGGATTCCGGGCGCAACCAGCGGTTGCCAGCCCTTACTCGCGGCCAGGGCGGCTGCCGGTGCGGGTCCGAGAATACAGGCGTTCGATGCTATCAGGACCTCGGCCAGGTCCAGCTTCATCAGTTTGCCGATGAGAACCAGCAAGCAAAGGTGTACCACCACCATTACGGTAATGAATATTATGATCGGCAGCGCCGCACCCAGCACCTCGCTGATGTTTGCCCCGGCACCGATCACGGCAAAAAACACGTACATGAACAGGGTTCCGAGCTCAAATTCCGACTCAACCCGGCGCACGACCGGTTTGGCGAAATTGGCTACTACCAACGACAGCGCCGTCACGATGAGGACGAAGAAAGCGTCAGCCTGCAGAAGCGACGCCAGTCCCGAACTAACTGCACAAATGACCAGGCTGAGCGCAAGCCCGTTCGCCGCGGTTGCGAGTCGAAATGGCTTTGCCTCCTTCGTGGCAGGAACGTCTACCTCGGCTGCGACCGCTTCTGGACCCTGGCCGATAAATCTGGACGGCATTGCCCTGCGAATGAAACCGATGGTCGGCATCAGCATGAGCATCACGAGAAAAATCACCGCGCCGACCGCATCCGCCGAAAGACTCGCGACATAGACCGAGGAGTCCTTGATACCCACAGCCTCCGCTGTTGCCACGAAATTCAGCGATCCGCCGATATAACTCGACGTGATCGTTCCGGCGATTTCCGCGTGGAGCGGACCCATGTCGATCAACTGGGCCGCAACCAGCGCGCCAACTATGGTTGCCCCTGCGGCCAGGAGAAAAGCGACGAGCATCGGGCCGGACTCGACAAAGATGGTCCTGAGGTCTGCCCGCAGCAGCAGCAACGGTATCGCCATAGGCACGAGTACGCCGGCAATCGTCCCGTAAAGCGGCGCAGAGTATGGAATGATCCCGAAATTCGACGCCGCCATGGAGACAGCGAGCAATATCAACGGACCGCCCAGCTGCTGGCCCCATCGCTGGCTTTCGGCCCAAAGGCCAAAAGCCACGATGACCATTATTGCCGCGCTGAGTGCAAACGTCTGATCCGGGTCAATCAAAGGCATGACTCAGCAATTGACCATGACGGCCCTGCTCAGAATGCGAAGCCGACCTTCACTCCATAGGTCCTCGGACGAACAATGCCGAGTTCGACGCGGCCCGTAACGTCCTCATCTACCGAACCCACGGAATTGATTCCAAGCTCATCGGTGACGTTCTTGCCGTATACCTCGACCGACCATCTTCCGGTCAGCAATCCTGCACGGAGATTCACTATCGTATTGCTGGGGATCTCACGAACGTCACCGTTCGGATCGAGATTTCCAAGAGCTGCGGGGCGATCCCCGGTATAGCCCAGGTTGCCGCCGACATAGGCCGTGGAATCACCCATGACCGCCCACTCGTAGTCCGCCGAGATTCCGTAGCTCCACTCCGGAACGAAAGGCAGCGGATCGCCATTCATGCCACCGACGAGCGGGTCGGTATCCTCGGTAAGCTCGGCATTCGTGTACGCGCCATTCAGGGCAAGCGTCAGTCCGTCCATCGGGACATAGCTCATTGCGAATTCGAGCCCGGTGCTTTCCGCAGAACCGCCGTTCGTATTCACCCCGAACCCATCAACATTTGCCAGCAGCTGGATATCTTTCCAGTCAAGGAAATACGCCGCCGCGTCAATTGCATACCTGCCGTCGGAACTCGTTCGCTTATAGCCCACTTCGTAACTCGTCAGGCTGTCGGAATCATAGGACCGCGGTGTGGTGGGCGGTGCTGCCGGATTAACCACGTTTGGTCCGCCAGGGCGGAACCCCGTTGCAATGCGCAAGTAGACGGAAGACTCGTCATTAAGCTGAAACCGTGGTGACACAGACCAGGTAAAAGGATCCTCAGAGGAATCCACAGTAAAGTCGCTGTCGCCTGCCAGCGGGCCCGAGGTAACCTGCCGTGCGCTCTGGTCATTGCTACTGGCGCGCGCGCCGAACGAGAGCTCGAAGTCCGGAGTGATGTACCAGGTACCATTTGCAAAGACCGCAATCTCTTCGTAAGTCGATTCGATCGTGGCTATCGCGAGGCCGCCCAGCCCATCTACAACATCCTCAGTACCAGCCGTTACAGCATCAATCGTCTGGCTGATGAGGGACTCCTCGTCCGTGTAGTAAGCACCAACAAGCCACTCAAAGGTGTCACTTTCTTTCGAGACCAGCCGAAACTCCTGCGTAAATTTATCGGTCGACGTTGTCTGCGGCAGGATCGCACTGAGAAGCGGTGCGATTTCCGGGGTCGAAGGATCATCAAATACAAACGTCAGGTACGACGACAGCGGTACTCCGGCCAGGCTCGAAGCGATGGCCGCATCCTGCTGGAAATTTTGTTCGAAACTGCCATCGCTCGTTATCGACTGCAGACTGGCTGCGCCGAAATCCCAATCAAGATTTGCGCTGTAGACCCGGTATTCGATGTCGGAATACGCTCTCTGGTAGCGCGACTGAACGGTGTTGCCGTTCAGCGGGCTCAAGGTAGACGGATCAGCATCGACCAGGTCAGGGCCACCGCTTTCGATGTTCTGCAGGACCGCTGACAAATTGACAGAAAACGTGTCACTGGCCTGGAACAGCGCCGCAACGCGTCCACCGTAGGTATCCAGTGAGTTCAGGTTATCTTCGACGCGTGTACCTTCGATAACATTCACATCGGGATCCGTGAGCGTCGGAATCGGGTTATTGCCGATCGAGTCGCTAAAGCCCTCGTCCGAACGATAGAAACCGCTGGCACGCAGCGCGAACGTGTCGCTGGCTGGAATATTGACGACACCGGTAAATGCATAGCCCATGTCGCCGTCTTTCACGTCTTCAGCGCTGCCCTGGAACTTCGCCTCGAATGCTTCGGTATTCGGCTGGTTCGGCACGTACTTCATCACGCCGCCCAGCGAACTCGCGCCATACAAGGTGCCCTGTGGCCCACGCAGGACCTCGATTCGATTGACATCGAACGTGTCAAAGTCACCCGACACAGTTGCCGCGTTGGCCAGACCCGTACTCGAACCGAAGGGTACTTCGTCAAAGTAGACGCCCACGGTCGATGCGACACCGCCTGTATTGATGCCGCGCAACGTGACGCGCGTCACGCCGCGCTGGCTGCTGGTGATACTCAGGCCAGGAACCAGGGCGACGAGGTCCTGAAAGTTGTCGGCTTGCGTGCGCTCGAGCAACTCACTCGATAGCACCGATACTGACATTGGAATATCTGCAAGCGCCTGCGAGCGCTTTTGCGCCGTAACGATGATTTCTTCTAAGGCCGCGGCGCCTTCTTCCTGTGCGTTGGCAATCGAGCCTGAGAACAATCCGCCCGCAAGGACGACACCCGTTACTATTGATACTGCTTTGATATTGCCTGGTCTGAACATTTTTGCCCCACCCCTGAATTGAATTTTCACCCCGCAGCAAGACCAACCACATAATTGGCCCATGCCTACGCGTTCCATACTAGTGTCTGGCCAAGCTTCGGCATTAGTCTGATTCGGCCAATTTCTGTGCAGAAACGGTGACCTCAGAGGCCCTGCGCCCGGCGCCACTCTTTCGGGCTGGCCCCGCTATATCGGCGGAAAGCGCGAGAAAATGCCGAGTGATCCTCGTACCCGACGATACTCCCGATTTCGGCGATGGAGTGCCGATTCTCTTTTAGAAGCAGGCGCGCTGCCTCAATGCGCTTTTCGATGCAGTACTGCATGACAGTGGTTCCGGTCATCGCCTTGAAGCCGGACTTCAATCGTGTTTCCGATATTCCAAGCTGTTGCGCCAGCTTCGGCAGCGGCGGCGGATTCGAATATTCCATGCCCAGCACGGCACGAGCGCGCCTTATTTTCTCGCCATAGGGAAGATCCATATCCACGGGGTTTGCGTCAGCCAGAATCACACTGTTCTTGAGTATCTGCAGCCCGATACACAACAGTTCGTCATATTTTGCAGACATCCAGTGTCCAAGCAGAGAACCCTCGACCGGCAGATGAAAGCACGACCAGATTGAATTGCGATGAACGTCCTCGAGGAAAAATACGCGCTGGCGCGGCTTGTTGTGTTGCCCGTCCATGCTCTCACGTAGCCATCTCGGATACGCGCTGGCAGGTTCTCCCGTCTGCTCCATCAAAGTGGACAGTGGCGCGTGAATGACAACGTGCCGAATCTGTACATTCGTCTTCGGAACCCGGTAGGTCACTTCTTTCCTGGGTACAACCGACACGATGAGCGCCGGACCCAGGTCATGCACGTTTCTTCGTTTACCAAGGAACTCTGACCGTTTGACAGTTGATACAAACTGAAAACTGATGACGTCTGTGACCTCGTTGCGCAGGACCAGCGGCGTTCTAAGCACTGTATTGTTGATCTCGATAAGACGGTCAGCATTAATGCGATAGCACAGGAGTCCGTCGAGTCTCGGTGCATTCAGGTCGTGCGTAACGTTTCGGTCAGGCGTCGTACTGAACCGCGTAATGCGTTTCGCCTTCTCGAACATCGCGGCCAGGCCTTTCCTGGAAACATCGCCCAGATCAAACTCCGGCGAGGCCTCCACATAGTATTCGTCTCCGTACTTCATAGTTCGACCTGATCAGGGCGGTTGCTCGGCAACGGTGACTGCCAATGACTGAATAGCGCCAAAGTATATCTGCAAAATCTACCGACTCTGCACATTTTGGTGACGAATCGGCCTAACGCGCGTCGTCCCGGCAAAGATATGATCGATGCACTTCCGCAAATCCGGACACTGGAACACCCTCATGACCAGACCCACGACATATCTGATACACAGCCTGCTGATACTGTTCATCACGACATCGCCTCTCGCCGCAGAACCCAATCTCGATGACCCTGCGCAGCTTGAAACCTTTGTTGACGGCGTTGTGAAGCCACTTATGAAGGCCAACAACAGTCCGGCCGGAACGGTAGCGATTGCCCGGGGTGGTGAACTCATACTCGCAAAGGGGTATGGCTTCGAGGATGTCGAGCAACAGGTTCCGGTCGATCCCTACGAAACCCTGTTCCGGCCCGGGTCAACGTCCAAGCTGTTTACGTGGGTCTCGGTCATGCAGCTGGTAGAGCAAGGCAAAATCGACCTCGATGCGGATGTGAATACCTACCTGGAAGAATTTCAGATAGCTGACACGTTTGATGAGCCGGTCACGCTGCGGCACATCATGACGCATACACCCGGATTCGAGGACGGTGGGCTCGGCTATCTCATCGTCGATGACCCGGACCTGATTCAGCCGCTCAGTGAGAGCATGAAACGTTTCCAGCCGGAGAGAATCAACCCTCCCGGTGCACAGACGGCCTATTCGAACTACGCCACGGCGCTGGCCGGCCTGATCGTCGAGATTGTTTCGGGCGTGCCTTTCAATGATTACGTCCAGCAGAATATTTTCGATCCGCTTGGAATGACCCGGTCGAGCTTCCAGGAGCCGCTTCCCGCCGATCTGGAAAAGCACATGGCAGGCAGTTACAAGGTCGAGCTTGGCGCCTACGTGGAAAAAGACTTCGAGATCATTGCCAATTTTGGGCCGGCCGGCGCACAGTCGGCAACGTCACCCGACATGGTTCGATTTGGCCAGGCGATTCTCAACGGCGGTGAACTGGACGGCAAACGAATTCTGAAGGCTGAAACTGTCGAGGAAATGCTGACGCCGAATTTCTCGCACGATGATCGAACAACGGCAATGTTGCTCGGGTTTTACGAGACCGACTACAACGGACATCGCGTTGTCGGTCATGGCGGGGACACAATCTATTTTCATTCGTACCTCGGCATCGACCATGAGGCCGACCTGGTCTTCTTCGTTTCATTTGCTTCGGGCGGCGGCAGCCCTACTCGCTCGGCGTTCGCCCCGGCACTCTACGACCAGTTCTTCCCCCGCAAGGAATCGCCACCGGTTCCGCCAGGGGACTTTCTGGAGCGAGGCGGCAAATTCGCCGGGAACTATGGGTTCTGGCGCGGAAACTTCTCCAAGATTGAAAAAGCCTTCTCTCTCGGAAGCGCTATACAAGTAGCCCCGACTGAAGACAACACCCTGCTGGTCGCTTTTGCGGGCGGCGCAAAACAGTATGTGGAGGTCGAGAAGAACCTGTTCCGTGAACTCGACCCAAATGTTTCGCTTGTCGCAGGAATCAGCCCCCGGTTGATTGCATTTCAGGAGAATGAGGCGGGCGCGATCACCGGGTTTGTTTTCGACGGCCTGCCGTTCATGTCGGCGCGCAAGCTGCCGAGCTACGAGACCGCGAATTTCAACTTTGCACTCCTCGGCCTGTCCCTGCTCATCTTCCTGGCTGTCGTTCTTCGTCGTTGGTACCAACGGCGCGAGATTGCTTTGCTGTACGGCCCTGATCGAGCTGCATTCAACGCCTCCTTCTACGCATCTCTCATACACCTGGTGACGTTGGCTGCAGGCGCTGTTGTTGTGTCGATCGTAGCCAGTGATTTGATTAACGGCTTCCCTCTCGTCTTCAAACTCTGGCTGATCATGCCGATCATCAGCACGCTGGCCAGCATCTATTTACTGTTCCGTACGGTCAGTGTCTGGAAACAGAAAATGTTTACGGGAGTATGGGCACGCATCCGCTTTACGTTTGTAGCGCTCGCCGCCCTGTTCATGGCCTGGTTCTATTACTTCTGGAACATCCTCGGCTTCCAGTACATGGTATAGGCGCCAGCGATGACGACAACACGAGAAGTACGGTTTTCCGTAGAGCAGTGGGAGCTTGAATCTCCGTTTCGTATTACGGGCCATGTCTTCCACATTATCGACATGCTGCATGTCACTATCAGCGAGAACGGTGCGGAAGGCCGTGGCGAGGCCGCAGGGGTCTACTATCTCAATGAGACAGGCGACAGCCTGCTCGCCGATGCCGAGTCCGTCAGGGAAGCCCTGGAACTCGGCGTGGACCGGGAGGCGCTGCGGTCGCTGTTGCCGGCCGGTGGGGCTCGCAATGGTATCGACTGCGCACTGTGGGACCTCGAGGCGAAACTATCGGGCCGCAGTATCTGGGACATGACGGGCATCAAACCGGAGCCCACCCAGAGCTTCTTCACCGTTGGACTCGATACACCCGAGAAAATGGCCGCCAAGGCGCTATCCCTCCAGTCGAGCAAGATCAAGGTCAAACTGGACGGCCAGAATCCACTGGAATGCATCACCGCCGTTCGCCGCGCTCGTCCGGATGCGGAAATTATCGTTGACGTTAACCAGGGCTGGAGCTTCGCCCAGTTGGTCGAGCTTGCACCGCAGTTCAAGGAACTCGACATCAGTATGATCGAGCAACCGCTGCCAAGGGGAGCGGACGAGGAACTTGAAGGATATGAGTCACCTCTACCCCTGTGTGCTGATGAGTCCTGTCTTACCACCGATGAGTTCGAGCAAGCGGGTCGCCGCTACCAGGTCATCAACATCAAACTGGACAAGACCGGCGGGTTAACCGAAGCGCTCGACCTCGCCAGGCTGGCGACATCGCGAGGCAAGGACCTTATGATCGGCAACATGGTCGGCACCTCACTTGGCATGGCGCCGGGTTACGTCATTGCTCAACTGTGCAGGTTCGTCGATCTTGACGGTACCCTCTACCTCACCAGCGATCGCGAGCATCCAATGACCTTTGACCAGGGATACATGTCACGACCCGAAAGTCTGCTCTGGGGGTGATACGCTCAACCAGGACTGGAGACCGAATGAAAAATAAAAGGCTTCTCGCCAGCCTGTTGGCAATTGCTTTTACGGCCTGCTCGCTTTCCGTTACTTCGGTAGCCGCGCCGCCCGGGGAAGAAATTGACCAGTTGATCGAGCGTGCAATGGACGCGTTTGAGATCCCCGGAATGGCTGTATCCATCGTCTACGACGGTGAAGTCTACTACTCGAAGGGCCATGGGTTGCTTGAAGCCAGCAAGACCGCCAGGGTAGATGACAAGACATTGTTTCAGATCGCCTCGGTCTCAAAAGCGTTTACCGCTGCCGCCCTCGCGATCCTTGTGGATGACGGGACGCTGGACTGGGAAGACCCGGTCATCGATTATCTCCCCGAATTCCGGATGTACGATCCCTGGGTTACGCGCGAGTTCACCATTCGGGACCTGCTGACCCATCGCAGTGGCTTGCCGCTGGGTGCGGGAGACCTCCTGATGTTCCCCGAGGCGGAAACCAGCCGAGAAGAAATCATTCGGGCAATGCGCTTTCTCAAGCCCACCACCAGTTTTCGTTCCGAGTACGCCTACGACAACCTGATGTACATCATCGCTGGTGAGGTGGTGAGCAGCGCGTCTGGTATGCCATTCGAAGAGTTCCTCGAAGAGCGTCTGCTGTTTCCATTGGGTATGACCGACTGTGCCGCGACCCTGGGACGTACCGCAAAAAGGGCAACCAGGGCGACGCCGCACGTCGAGGTCGACGGCAAACTGCAGACCACCCTTTCGCTCGAGTCCGATGTCGGTGCCGCTGCCGGTGGCATCAATTGCAGCGCGCGCAGCATGGCGCTGTGGTCATCATTTATCCTGAATGATGGTAAGAACGCAGATGGGGACCAGGTCGTCAGTGCCGCCCAGGTCGAACAGCTGTTGAGTCCGGTTACGGTGCTGCCGACCAGGGGATACATGGCAGAGCATGCGGGTTCGTTTCTGAGCGCCTATGCCCTTGGCTGGAACGTTTCGACGTTTTACGGCCAGCCGTCTTACTCACATGGAGGCGGACTTTGGGGCATGACTACATTTCTTACCATTCTCCCAAGGCAAGGCCTGGCCGTGTTCGTCAGTAACAACAAATTATCGGCGGCGCCGCGCGCAGTGGCGAACGATATTCTGGATCGGTTCCTGATCGACGTCTCACCCGAGGCGGGCAAAGACTGGGTCGGGATCGTAGCCGACGCGATGAATACACGATCAAGTGATGCAGAGGATACCGTTGCCGAAGCCGAGTCCGCTCGCTCGCCCGACAGTCAACCCAGCCTGCCGCTCGACGCGTACGTCGGGACCTATCGTGATCCATGGTACGGCGAGATCTTCATTACGTTGACTGACGACAACCGGCTCTGGTTCAAGTCGGGAAGAAGCGAGCCATTGTCGGGCCCGCTGGAGCATTTTCAGTTTGACACCTTCATTGCGCGGTGGTCGGAAAGGAAGTACAACAACGATGCTTACGTGTCATTTTCACTGGGCGCCGAGGGCAATATCGAACGTATCCGGATGAAAGCGGTATCGCCAGCCACGGACTTCTCGTTCGACTTCCATGACCTGGACCTTGTGCGCGTGCCTGAATGAAACCATCAAATTAGAAACGGAACACCTATGCACAAATTATCGCTCAAACGTACGTTCATCCCGGCGCTGATAGTTTGTATCGGTTGGTTGTCGGCCTCCTGTTCTGATGCCCCAGATGCTCCCGTTGCCCCCCGGTTCGACACCATTATTCGGCACGGCCTGGTCATCGACGGTACCGGGAGTCCCGGCGTTATCGCCGATGTAGGAATCCGCGACGATCGAATAATGGCCGTAGGCGATCTCGCCAGTTCCACAGGCGAACTCGAAATCGATGCCAACGGGCTCGTGGTTGCTCCGGGCTTCATCAACATGCTGAGTTGGTCGGTCGAAAGCCTGATCAAAGATGGCCGCGGACTCAGCGATATAGCGCAAGGCGTAACGCTGGAGGTTTTTGGGGAAGGCTGGTCGATGGGGCCGCTGTCCGATACGCCGGAAACCAAGGCCATGCTGAAACGATTCCTGGGAGATGATTACGGGGAAATGCCGTGGAGCACGCTTGGTGAGTATCTGGAGTATCTCGAAAACAAGGGCGTCTCTCCAAACGTTGCTTCATTTGTTGGCGCGACAACGCTGCGAATCCACGAAGTAGGTTTTGAGGACCGTCCACCAACGCCGACTGAACTCGACAACATGAAAGAGCTGACGCGCCAGGCAATGGAGGAAGGCGCTATGGGCCTCGGTAGCTCACTGATCTACCCACCCGCCTTTTTTGCATCGACCGAGGAGTTGATTGAACTGGCGAAGGTAGTAGGTGAATACGACGGCATGTACATATCTCACATGCGCAGCGAAGGGAATCGAATTGAACAGTCCATTGAGGAGTTAATCACGATCGCCCGCGAAGGTGGAATTGCGGCCGAGATCTACCACCTCAAGATGGCAGGCAAACAGAACTGGGGCAAGCTTCCGGCCGTTGTAAAGATGATTGAAGACGCGCGGGCCGAAGGGCTCGACATTACAACGGACATGTACACGTATGTTGCAGGTGGCACCGGCCTGTCTGCCTGCTTCCCACCATGGGCAAGCGACGGTGGCCAAGCAGCGCTACTCGAGCGACTGGAAGATCCCGAGACTCGTGCCCGCATAATCGAAGCCATGCGTTCTGATGCGGACGACTGGGAGAACCTGTACTTCGGCGCTGGTCCCGGTGGCGTACTTCTCTCGGAGATTGGAGAGGAATCGCTGCATGGCTACGTTGGCAAGACGATCGAAGAAATTGCAGCAGAGCGCGAGACTAATGCCGAAGAGACCATTATCGACCTTGTACTCGAGTCGAATAACACGATCGGCGCCGTCTACTTCCTGATGAGCGAAGACAATGTGCGGCAGCAACTCAAACTACCCTGGATGAGTTTTGGATCCGATGCTGCGGCGGTTGCCCCGGAAGGGGAAGTACTCGAACAGGGCGCGCATCCTCGTGCCTACGGGAACTTCGCCCGATTGCTCGGTCACTACGTTCGCGATGAACAGATCATTCCGCTGGAAGAGGCTATTTACAAACTCAGCTCGTTGCCAGCTCGAAACCTGAAGATCAAGGATCGCGGATTGCTGGCAGACGGATATTTTGCCGATGTTGTTGTGTTCGACCCCGATACCATTGCCGACCATGCAACGTTTGCAGAGCCGCACCAACTCTCGACCGGCATTGTGCATGTATTCGTCAATGGCGAGCAGGTTCTCAAAGACGGGCAGCACACTGGTGCCATGCCGGGTCGTGTCGTACGTGGTCCGGGATACAAGGTACACGCAGACGATCAACCGTAAAGCTGGTCGCCCGTCGGGGCGCACAAAGTGTGTCCCGACGGGCGGCCAAAAGAAGATCAGCTCAGCATTGGCAGGACCAGGCTGGCCATACTCAGTAGCAGAAAGAAGCCGCACATATCCGTGACCGTGGTCAGGAGCGGACCCGAGGCAACCGCGGGATCCAGTTTCAGTCTGCGGAGAATCAACGGCACGGTACCACCAATCGAAACGGCTATGACCGTGTTGGCCGCAAGCGCAGCGCCGACCACAAGGCCGAGGATAGGGTTTCCTTTCCAGGCCCAGGCGGCAACTCCCAGCAGCGCACCCAGCGCAATGCCGTTGATCAATCCGACAATTGCTTCTTTGCGCCAGACGCGCATCACATCCCCGGTCCTCGCTGCGCCAAGCGTCAATTCGCGCATGCTGACGGCGACGGCCTGGTTACCCGAGCATCCACTCATATCAGAGACGATCGGCAGAAATACCGCCAGCGCAATAACCGCAGTCAACGTGTCTTCGTACGCCGCAATAACGCTGGCAGCCAGGATGTTGAGGCCAATGTTTATGCTAAGCCAGGCGAGGCGCCTCCTCGAACGCACTATGACAGGCATGCTGCGCAGCTCATCACCGCCGATGATACCCGCAGCCTTGAGGTGATCCGCTTCTGCCCGTTCTGTCAGGGCTTCCAGCACTGCACGCCGGCGCACGATTCCGAGCAGCAACTGCTTGTCATCAACGACCGGAACAGCAGCAATGTCATGCTCGTCGAAAAACTGTTCCAGGTCTTCGAGGCTGGTTTCCGGACTTACGGTAAGGGCGGGCGTGGCGATATTTCCAATCGTCTGGTTCGGGTCCGCGAAGACAAGGTCGCGAAGACGAATAACGCCTTTAAGCTTCTTTTTCTTCACGACGACATAGATATAGTGGACGGTCAGGAACTCATAATCGACCCTGTCTGATGTCACGTCCTCGACGACTTCGCGAACGCTGCTTGCCATGGGATAGGCAGCGAACTCCTTCATCATCAAGCCACCTGCCTGATCGGAAGGGTAGTTGATCAGTTCTCGAACTTCGTTCGCGTCTTCTTCATCCAGTTCCGCGATGATTGCTTCGGCGTCCGCCGCGTCGAGTTCAGCAAGAACGTCAACGCGATGATTACTGGCCATCTCCTCGACGATTGGCGCGGTGCTCGTTGCCGGCATTTCCTCGATGAGGTCAGCGACGTGTGCATCCGGCAAGTCCTGGATCAGGGACGCCGCCTTCTCCGGGGAGAGAATGGACAGCAAGGCCCGCTGATCATCAGGCACGAGTGAGAACACTGCGTGCAATAGCTCAGCCGGGTTCAGGTCGTCCAACAAAGCTTCAATTTCGTTCGCAGAGTCACGACGCTCCAGCATCGTGTGAATCTGGCTCCATGGTTTGTCTTGCGGTGTGCTCATTTTCCGGCCTCGGCGAAGATGATCGGGCGTTGTGACTTACCTAGGTACCGCAAGTCGGCGACTTTTGGAATTAATTTCGCCGAAGGATCGAGGACGCTTCGGCTAACAGACCACACTGGCCTGAGGGATTATTTCGCAGTCATCGACGGGGCAATGCTGCAAGCGCGCACTACCAGTAAATATTGACGAACGCGAACGGGCCCTCGTATATGAGATCGGCAGCGCCCTTCCAGCGAGAGGCGTTCACGCCGGCATCAAACTCGAAATAATTGTAGGCGACTCCGATGCCGCTGTGCTTGAGCCAGGCGTAAGTGACACCCACCTGAAGGTTGACTAGGCGGCCGTCATACTCATCGATATTCGCTTTAAACCAGTCAGCGCGCGCTTTAAGTGCCCAGCGCGGCGACAGTGAATGATGGTACCAACCCCCGATGTTCGGCAGGGGTGCGCTGGAACTTACTTTTTCGCGCCTGAACGTGACGGTGTTGTTAACCAAAACGCTGCCGGCGATCTCAGCGCCTATATCCAGCCAGTGAATGCCTACGCCAAAGCCGAAGTCAACGTCGTCGGTCTTCGCAAATGAGCGTCCGAGGACTAAGCGGTACAGGCCGAATTCGGTGCTTGCCTCGATGTTTGTACCTCGACCAAAAACGAGGTTGTTCCACTCAACGTCTTCCTCCAGCTCCACGGTCGAGGAAGCGCTTGCCGAGAAATGCTGGGCTGACAGCGACCATTTTTCGCCAAAGCGCCATCTGTAATCAAGCGCGAACATCTGGTCGTGTTTCTCGAGGTCGAATTGGCTACCGAAATCGATACCGGGTACTCCCGGTAACGCCAACCCGGCTCGAAGTCGAATCTCGCGTTCGGGAAAAAACAGCCCGAGGTCCAGGGAATGTCTGGAACTGAGTTCCGGGTGCACGTCGTCCTGCGCTGCGGTCGGTAAAGACGCCCCCAGGAGCACAACAACTAGAATAATGGAAAGATATTTCATTTTTTTAGAATGCCTCACCGACCATAAAATGGAAAGCATCGCGATTCGACGATCGAGCGTATACCCATCTATGCCTCGCGCAGCGCCAGTGACGGCTCCAGTCTCGCGAGACGACGGCCACCTAACGCCGCAGCGATACTTGCTGCAGCGAGCGTTAACACAAGCGAAGCAATGAAATGCACCGGCAGCAATCGGCAAACCGACGCGCCACCGACATTGTCGGCGAACAGGCTGTTGAGCGCTGCCTGCACAACAAAGTACGCGAGCGCCGCGACAAGCCAGCCCAGCACCCCGGTCAGCATCGCCTGCAGGATTGGAAACCACACGATGCCGCGCGTACGAAATCCTGTTAGTCGTAACACGCTGAAGTCTCGGCGCTTGCGATCGATGTTGGCCCACACGCTGCTCCCGAACGCGAGCCCGTAGCCAACTGCGGCGATCCCGGCAATGATCCAGAAAACAATGCTCAGGTTTCTATCGAGCGACTGCACGAGTTCGATGTCTGCGAGCCGACTGCGCACGTCAATACCCTGCTTCATTAAACCGTCGCGCAGTCCGGCGACGTCATCGATAGACCTTGCATACAGGCGAAACCCCGCGAAGTAGCGTGGTCCCTCTGTCGCAGTCGCCCCGCTCCAGCCCAGCGCGCCTACACTTCGCCCGTCCCTGAAATCCTCAACCGCTACAAGCAAGTCGTTCGACACGAACATACCGTCACGGGCGAAAGCGGCGGCGGACGCTACTGCAGTCACTGTTAGCGGCAGCAATTCTGTCTGTTGTTCGCCACCGAGCGTGCGAGACAAAATGCCCTCGAGCGTGTCACCCGCGGATACGCCGAGCTTGTCGGCTGCATCCTTTGAAAGGGCCACCGTCTCGTATCCCTGTGGCGGTTCGAGGCCGTTCAAGACCGGGTCCCCGGTTGCCGACGGGATCAGCTCGACGTTGATAATGCGACCGGTATCGGTGTCTTGCGCGCGCAGCCGCATGGTTGCAGCTATCGCACGCGTCCGCGGGACAATAAACGCGACATCGGAACGTGCCGACATCGCCTCGAACCAGTCCGGACCATAGCTGCCGCTACCCGCGGGCAGGATCTGAAGGTAGCGTGGATCTTGCTTGATCGGTTCGAGCAGATTGCCAATGATGCCGAACTTGAGCCCAAACAGGACCAGCAAAGGTAGCAGCACGGCGCTCAGGGACAGCACAAAGCAGGCCGACATGACTCGCTCGTGCAGAAAGTCACGCAGTGCGAGCTCCGCGATAAGTCGTGATCGAGTACTGTCAAGCTGCATAGGACACCGTTACACGCATCGATTTCGGGTCACTCGCATCGATGCGGTGATCGATCATGCTGAGGCCCGCGCGTTGCATAAGTTGGTGTGCATGACTCGCGACGATGAGCGTCACACCGAGCTCATCGACGAGCCCTACCATGAGCTCCATGATGCGCTCGGCATTCAATGGATCGATAGCGGCGGTAGGTTCATCGGCGATCAGCACCGTCGGGTTATGTGCAAGTGCTCTTGCAATCGCTACGCGTTGCCGCTGCCCCACAGAGAGTTCGGCCGGCCGCTTGTCGAGTTGTGCGGCAATCCGCAGCCTTGTTGCCCAGTGTTCGGCGACATCTTCGCCCGGTCCGTGCAGCAGCCGCCATGACAAGTTGATGTTCTCCCGAACCGTGAGGTACGGCAACAGGCCGCCATATTGCAGTACGTAACCTATATGGCGGCTACGGAGGTCGCTAAGAAGATCGACATCCTCCGCCTGCCATGCGGCAACGATATCGTGATTGTCGTCCTGCGACCGCGGACAAAACGAAAACACATCGCTCTCTGTCGGGCGAAGAATCATCGCCAGCAGTTCGAGCAGCGTGCTCTTGCCTGAACCGCTTTCACCAATAAAAGCGAGCTTGGCCCCTGGCATGATGTCGAGCTGCGGTATGTCGAGACGAAACCGAGCGCCACCCGCCTCGTAGAGCTTGACTACATCGCGTATCGAATAAACGGCATCGCTCAGGGCAGGGCCTCCAGCAATAACGGATAAACCGAGTCACCATCAACAGGCTCGCCGTCCAGCGACACCCACAAATCGACGTTGTCGTGCAACGCACGATAGTAGGCGACCTTGGCGTCGAGCTGATTGACGAACTCAAATTGCCGCTGCGCAGGCCATTCCTCCCATATGCTGAGATCGAGATTCATAACCTCACTCCTGTATGGGAGACCCTCGAGGTATTCGCGCATGTAACCCAGATCCGCGAGGCTCTCACCGCCGACCGTGCGGGTCGCCGTCCGTGCCGCTTGCGGATCGCGGCTCACACTCGCCGCAAGACTCTTCAATTCGTCGAGGAAATCGTCTGGTGAAAGCGTACCCTCCTCGGCCGTGACCAGCACCTGCCGCAACACTTCGTGCAGATCACTGAGCTGGTCGCGCGTCAGAAGTACACGCACATCGAGCGCACGCTCTGCAGGCGCGTCGAAATCACGATCGATCATCCAGGCATTGAACAGCGACGGTACACCTTCGCCGGCCCGCTCCTGCAAATATCGCATGCGCAGGCCGTAGCCCAGGCGGTCGACAGTCTTCTGGAACACCTCCAGCTCCGATTTTGCCGCCGCGTCGCGTGCCAATGCGGGCGGCTGTCCACTCGCCGCCGCACGTACCTGTGCCGTGAGCGCGTCTGTCAGCGCGGATAACGCCGATTCGAAATCGCCGACGTCGCCCGCTCGGACCGGGTAGTAAAGGTCACCAACATTGGATACTTCAGACAGGCGCCGGTACTCACCCTCCGCGTACGCGTGATTGTCCCTGCCCGCCGGCGTCTTCAGGTGAAACACGCCGACAGCAATGTCCTTGTCTGCAGCAAGTCGTTGTAGTGACGCTGCATCAAAGCCGGTGGCCGACAACGGATCCGAGGCCTCGCGTGGGCCGGCATCGGTGATCAAAATGACGTAGCGCGCGTAGTAGTCGCCCCAGTCGACGGCGCGTAGCGCCTCCTGGATTCCAGCGTAGGCATCCTCGTTGAAGCCCTGGCTCGAGACAGGCGCAGGCTCCACGGTATTGATACGAGACAGGAACTCCGTACCGCTTACGCCAAGGTCCGCGACAGTCCGGGTGACGTAACCCAGCCCGGGCACCACATCTGTATTATCCCGAAACTCAACCAAACCGTAGCTCACACGCCCGGACAGGTTGTCAGCGTCAATTGAACGATACACGCGTTGCATCACGGCGCGGGTCGCGTCGATGTAGGGCTTCATCGAGACAGTCGAATCAATAACAAACACGATACCCGTGCGATAGGTCTCGGTGATAAGCGCAGAGTCCTGCAGCGGCACACTGGCAACACGTAACAGTCGCGCCTGCTGCCCACCAATAAGCACATCTTCGTGGTCCAGAATCGGTACGAGGTAAAAATTCCGTCGGATGTCGACATTATATTCGGGCTGGATCGCTACGACCGGCGACTCGGTAACTGCACCTTTGGTAACGTCCGATCGCAGCTTCCGGTAGGTTTCTGCATCGCTGTCATCGACTATCTTCTTGAGCGAATCACGATTTCCAAATAGCAGCACCCTCTCGTGTTGCGCCGGATCGCGAAATGCGACGGTCAGTGTCTGTCTCCAGTCAAACGCCTGGTCGCCGTCCACCCAGCCTGTGATCGTCCCGTTGCTATCCGTGCCTACCTGCACCCACTGCCTGCCATCGACCTCGCGGCGGTCATACACATAAAAGGTCGAGAATGGTGGTACGCCGCGCGTCTCCAACGGCCTGGCGATATCCGAGATCAACATCGCACCGGGCGTAACAATAACGCGTTGATAGAGTGCGGACTTTCCTTCCTGGACCAGTGGTCGCTGAACCTGTGCGTAAACGACGCCAACGAACATCACCGTCGCAACGAAAATACCAAGAACTGTTTTCCCTAATGAAATACGTTCGTGTTTCATGGTAATTGCTCCCACTGCAACAACAGCTGTTCAGCCTTGTCGTCGCCGGCAAGGCTCGCCGACTCAGCCCAAGCGTGCAATTCCTCAAGCCGTGTCGACGCCCCCGGGTAGCCGGCATCGCGAGCTGCCGTGTACCAGCGGTAGGCCTGAAACGGATCCGGTGCCGCCACAAGGTTGGACGCCGAAGTCTGGTGGTTTGGGTCGTTGGCGGTGGCCAAGTCGAATGCGGCTGGCGCATAGCCGCCCCGAGCCGCAAAGAAATACAACAACTGCGCGTCGGCCTGCCGGCCGTCCGCCTGAAATTGTTGCGCGGCGGCATGCGCTTCGGCGTAATCCGGTCCTGTGGCATTCGCCTCGAGTCGCTTGATGATCGCGCGCGCTGTGTCGCCGCGCTCCTCTGCGGACTTCGCCGGCTGGACCGTTTCAAGCGGCCGGCCCGGCGCGGGTATCGGCTCAGGTTGCGGCCGTAAGACGTAAATGGCGACAAACACGATTACGAGAACCGCGACCAAGGCGATGAGTATCTGCGTTCTCGTCACGCCACGATTGTGGCGAATTGAATTATTGGTGTTCATCGTTCGCTCCTCACTACGTCTCGCGCAATGCTGCTATCCTGTGCGTGCGGTGCTAACAGCCGGAGCACGGGATTGCGAATCAGATTTGGCGGGACATGGTTGATCGTGCTTTTGGCCGGCGTGGCAACGTATTCGTTCGCCGGATTCGTAGTTGCGCCCAGCGCAATCAAGCACTTGTTAGAGAGCTCGACAGCAACCGGGCGGGACTGCCAGATTGGCGTACAAGACGTGTACGTAAACCCGTTCACATTTTTCCTCTCCGTTAACAACGTTACTCTCTTGGAAAGAGAAAACAAGCTATTTGTATCCATGGGCCGGGTCGAAACTTACGTCTGGAGCGTTAAGGACTTTCGCGCCAAACGAGCCGGTCGGAATGTTGAGATTCGGGATCTCGTAATTACGGATACGACCGCCGGGGAGGTCATTTTGTCTGCCCCGGCACTGTCGGCCACAGGTCTTGCGATTGCCGTCCAGGAAGGCCACGTAGATATCGGTGAGGCGCGCCTTGAGGAACCCGTCTTGCACATAGTGCGCGATGGCCAAAGCACATTCCACTTGGCCAGGTGGCTACCCTTACAAACAGACAATCCCGGGGCAGCGTGTGTGTCGTTGGGTGAGATGCAGGTCTTCGCTGGCAAAATCCGGTTCACAGATCATACGAGGTCGCCGGCGTTGCGGCTCGACGCGACGAACATCATCAGCAGCATGACGCGTACGCATGAGCCTGGCGGCACTTCGATAGATTTCGAATTCAAGGGTAAGCTCAGCGAATCAGCTGGCGTAAACGTGACAGGGCATTGGCCCCTCTCGAGTCGGCCCGTGTTCACCGCGCTCGATCTTAACGTGCGGCGGTTCGAACTCTCGCAGCTTTCGCCCTATTTCGCACAGACCACGGGTCGTGACGTAATCGGCGGTGTCGCCGACGTGACGCTGCACTATGAGCGCCGCGACGCTACCGTGCAGATTGAAAATCAGTTGGCCGTCGATGGGCTCCTGTTGGGCGACCGCGCCGTCACGGACGGCGACACGGCAAGACCGTCGGACCTCGCACTCGCACTAGTAATAGATAAAGCAGATCGCGTTGATATCTCAATCCCTGTCCTGGAGGGCGACGCAGCGTCAACAGCCGACGTCATTCGCATCGTTGGCGACAGCGTGTCTGATTACATCCGGGACCTGGCGGCGATGCCGTTTGACGTACTGGCTGGTATTGTCGGGCGGCCTGACGAGGAGCTCGACCACTTATCGTTTTCGCCCGGCAGTGCCGAGATCACACCGACGACAAGCAACAAGATCACGTTACTCGCGAGGGCGCTGGATCAGCGACCGCTTCTCGGAGTCCGCGCCCGCCCGGCATACGATCCGGTTGCCGACCGAGACGCGATAGCGGCGCAGCAAGTTCGATTGCACGTTGCGCTTGCTATCAGTGCCGGCCCTGGGCAGTTGGCCGCTCACGAATTGCCGGACTTCGGCGACCCGAAGGTACGCGCTGTACTTGACGAGTTCGCCGGCGCAAGACTCACAGAATCACAACGACTCGCAATCGCCAACCGGCGCCCCGACCAAGATGCGGACTACTACCGGAATGTGTACGAGGTGCTCGTTGCCAACGAACCCGTTTCGGAAACGACGCTGCGCCGCCTGGCGCGCTTTCGTGCGACATCCGTCGTAGACGCACTCGCCGACAACGGCATCGACAAGCACCGATTGCTGATTGCCGATGCTATCGATACGGCGGCGACAGCTGCTGAGCCGATTGCTGTTCAGCTCGAGGCCATTTACTGAGACTGAACGGAGTGCGTCGAGAATACGATAATCAGAGCACATTTCTCCGAATCGAGAAATGTACTCTGGTCCCATTAACTCGCTGGAGGTTGCTACAGTAGCAGCCATGTTTCGGGGTTTGTTTATCGTTTTGTCCTGCGTGGCTTTGGTGCCGTGCATCGAGGCTGCTGAGGATGTAACCCTCGAGGGCAACGCCGGCAAGATCACCTCCGACAGCTGGACGATTCTGGGCTTGGAGTCGGAGTTTGAGCTGACGGCGACCGGCTTGCACGGCGAGGTTCGAATGGCCCGAATCACAATACGGGAATCCGGTCAGAGCTTCGACGATGTCCGGGTGGCCTGCACCGGAATCGTTCTTACAACACACGGCGCAGCGTGTAACGACGCGACCTTTACGGCGACGATCCCCGGAGTTGGACGGCAGAGCATGCCGGGCACATTTGCCTGGGACAAGCTGACCGGGAACACAAAGATCGAGCTGCACAATGTTGCCATCGCCGGGAGCCTTATGGATTTCAGCATTCTCGCGAGCGACAACGGTATCGAGGCCAATTACACTGGCAGGGCACTGAAAATCCGGGATCTCCTGCTGTTGGCCGGCGAATTTACCGATGCTGTTGCCGGTTATTCCGGCGGCGGACAAACGGATCTCAGTGGCTGGCTCGGGGCACCGGCCGACGGACCGCTGCGTGTTTTGGCTACCGCGGATCTGGACGGTGC
>Ga0316191_10000703_pt1 | contig 22216 bp, 18 predicted proteins | sample Eddworburr2cm_MG_FD_204928 | JGI IMG/M metagenome (GOLD analysis project Ga0316191, IMG submission 204928) | Coastal sediment microbial communities from Maine, United States - Eddy worm burrow 2 cm | ecosystem: Environmental > Aquatic > Marine > Coastal > Sediment | place: USA: Maine... | reverse complement strand
AAGAACCAATCTCGGCGACGACTACGTTGCCATCGGCGAGATCGTCGACGAGAAGGCGATCGTGAATGCGATCGTCGGTTTGCTCGCAACGGGCGGTTCGACGAATCACACGATCCATCTCGTTGCCATCGCCAAGGCGGCCGGGATCGTCATCGACTGGGAAGACTTTTCCGAGCTGTCGAAAGCGGTGCCGCTGCTCGCGAGGGTGTATCCCAACGGCATGGCCGACGTAAACCATTTCCACGCGGCGGGCGGTCTCGGCTTCGTCATCCGTGAGCTGCTCGACGCCGGACTGCTGCACGAGGACGTGCAGACGATACTCGGCCCCGGCCTGCGGAACTTCTGCAGCGAGCCGTTCCTGAAAAACGGCGAACTCGAATGGCGCGATGCGCCCGGCGAAAGCCTCGACGCGGACATCGTACGCCCCGCGAGCGACCCGTTCGACGGGGAAGGCGGGCTGCGCCTGGTCACGGGCAATGTCGGCCGTGCAATCGTGAAGGTCTCAGCGGTTGCACCGGAGCACTATTCGATCAAGGCGCCGGCGCGCGTCTTTTCGTCGCAGGCTGCATTCACGCGGGCGTTCAACGACGGCGAACTGGAGATGGACTTCGTCGCGGTGCTGCCCGGGCAGGGTCCGCGCGCCAACGGCATGCCGGAACTGCACAAGCTCACGCCGTACCTTGGCGTGCTGCAAAACCGCGGCTTCAAGGTTGCGCTGCTGACCGACGGCCGCATGTCGGGCGCCTCGGGCAAAGTGCTGGCGGCTATCCAGGTAACGCCCGAATCGCTTGCCGGCGGCGTCATCGGCAAGATCCGCGACGGCGACATGGTCACCATCGATGCCAACGGCGGTGCGATGGTCGTGGATGCCCGGGATATTGAATCGAGACCTACGCCCGACGCCGACATTGCGAACCGTCAGGTCGGCATGGGCCGCGAGCTTTTCACCGCCTTTCGCGAACGCAGCGAGGGCGCGGAGCAGGGCGCCGGCATCTTCACGGTGGCGGACGCATGAACGCAGCCGACCTTCTCGCGACGCAGCGCGTCGTACCCGTGGTTGTCATCGAGGACGCGGACGACGCGGTGCCGCTCGCAAAGACATTGCTGGCGAGCGGTCTCGATGCCATCGAGGTGACGCTCAGGACGGATGCCGGCATCGACGCGATCGAGCAAATCGCGAACGAAGTGCCCGGCATGCTGGTGGGCGCCGGCAGCGTGCGCCGCGCGGCGCAGATTGCGGCGGTGAAGTCGGCAGGCGCCCTGTTCGCGGTGAGCCCCGGTTCGAGCGATGCGCTGCTCGAAGCCGTCGCCGATGCGCAACTGCCGTTCGTGCCGGGCGCGGTCACGGCGTCCGAAATGCTGAACCTGCTGGACCTCGGTTACACGCTGCAGAAGTTCTTCCCGGCGGAGCTCTCGGGCGGTGCCGCGTTTCTCAAAGCCGTGGCGGCGCCGATTCCCGAGGTCAGCTTCATGCCGACCGGCGGCATCGGGCCGGACAACGCGAACGACTACCTGTCGCTTTCAAACGTCGCCTGCATCGGCGGTTCCTGGATCGCCCCGCCCGCTCTGCTGCGTGCGAAAAACTTCGATGCAATCGCCGAACTGGCAGCCGCCGCCGCGGAACTCAAAGCCATTTACGAAACCGGAAGTAAATGAGCATCGCCCGCCGGATCTGTGCCGGATCATCGGCGGTCAAGCACCAGCGCATGCAAAAGGCCGTCCGGAACCTGCGGCGTCATCGGTTTGTTCCTGCGCCTGGTGGCATGTGACGTCCATTCTCGCAGCTGTTCAGAAACCCCGAATGCGCATGACAGCGTACGCCGCATAAGCCAGCAGTAACAGGATACCGCTGGAGCGCCCGAGTCGTGCCCGGCCGATGAGAAATATGGGAATGAGGGCGGCCGCAAACAGCCAGGAAACCGCCAGATCCTGCACTCCGCCCTGCGGAATTATGACCGTACCGGCCAGCGCGCTCGCCGGCAGTACGATGAGGGAATTGAACATGTTCGAGCCGAGAATGTTACCCAGCGCCAGGTCGGATTCTTTGCGCCAGGCGGCAATCACGGACGTGATCAGTTCCGGAAGACTGGTACCGATGGCGACCACGAACAGGCCGACCAGGGTGGTGGATACGCCCAACGCGCTAGCAAACGTGACGCTGTAGCGCACGGTCATTTCTCCACCCACGAACAGCAGAACGAAGCCGGCAACTACGAAAGCCCAATGGTACCGGCTTACCCGCTCGGTAATGACCATGGGGCTGCCTTCTATCTCCGTGAGCAGCGCGTCGTTCTTTTTCGACAACACGACGTCCTGGACCGTGACGTAAACAAACAAGGAGAACAGCAACAGCAATACAACCGCATCCGACACCCCGATACGCGCAGTGCCGCCCTCGAGAACGGTGTCCAGCGCCATTACTGTCATGATCGTTGTTATGAGCAACAACAGCGGCACTTCGCGGCGAATGACCGATCCCTCGATCTCGATGCTTTGCAGCATGGCTGCGGCGCCCAGTACGAGCGCGAGATTGCTGATGTTCGAGCCGATAACGTTGCCGAACGCGAGCGCCGATTCCCCGCGCAGGCCACCGATAATATTGACGACGAGTTCCGGTGCGCTGGTACCGAATCCCACGATCGTAAGCCCCACGATCATCGGGGATACGCCAAATCGCGAGGCAAGCTGGGAGGCGCCCGTCACCAGCAATCCTCCGCCGACAATGAGCAATGCAAGGCCCGCTACGATACCCAAAAGTGATGGCATTCAATCCCCTTAGAGCCGCTGGTGCGTCATTTGATTGTCTGTATAGTAGGGCGCGGACCAAATGGGGTCGAGGAACATTCGATGAATCCTGCCGGACGCAGATCGAAAGCGGATGCCTGCCTGCTGATCGGAGACATCGGCGGTACCAATGCCCGCTTCGCGCTGGCCGATTCCGGCACGCCGGCATTTTCCGACGTGCAGACCCTGAAATGTGACGATTATCAGTCGGCTGACGTTGCTATCGAGCATTACCTCGAGATGGCAGGGGCGGAATCGCCGCGCGTGATTTGTCTTGCCGCGGCAGGCCCGATCATCGACGGGCGCGTTCGGTTTACCAACAACCACTGGGAGATCGCGGCGGACGAACTCGCCGCCGAATTCTCGATCGCGGGCGTACAGTTGTTGAACGACTTCGAAGCGATTGCTTATTCCGTCCCGTTCCTTGGCGCCGACGACTGCATGCCGGTCGGCCTGCCCGAGCGCGGGCCGCTCGAAGCCGAACATTACATGGTCGGTGTCATCGGTCCGGGTACCGGGCTCGGCGCGGTTGGCCTGCGAAAATACGGCGATACCCTGTTGCCGATAGTCGGCGAGGCCGGTCACAGCGGCTTCGCGCCCGAGACCCAGGTGCAGATCGACATCCTGACGGCGCTCCGGGAAAAATTCGACCGCGTATCGAGCGAGCGTCTCGTATCGGGCCCGGGGCTGGAAAACATTTACCGGGCATTGATGCGCATCCACGGCGAAAAACGCGCGCACCTGTCGCCGGCTGAAATATTCCAGGCCGCAATCGACAACACCGACCCGCTGGCCTCGGAAGCGGTGCAGATGTTTTTCGAAGTCTTCGGCCAGGTTGCCGGGGATCTCGCGCTGACGCTGGGGGCCGAGGACGGCATCTTCATCGCGGGCGGCATATCGAAGCGTTACCCGGACCTCTTGAAGAACAGCAGTTTTCGTTCCGGGTTCGAGAACAAGGGACGCCATCGCTCCCTGCTGGAGCGCGTGCCGACGCAGCTCATACTGCACGATCAGCCCGGATTGCTCGGCGCCGCCTACTGCGCGTTGAAACTGTACGAAGCCTGAGCCGGCGTACGGCTAGATGACGGGATCGTGTTCCATGGCGGCGCTCGAGTGCCCGCGCGGCGTTGCGGTTACGCCTTCACTGTGCCGGGGAAACGCACTGGCGTCGATCGTTTCCTCGTAGGCGTGCCAGGTTGCGTATCCGATGACCGGGATCATCACGATCAGGCCGACGAAAGCCGTGATCACCCCGATTGCCAGGGCCAGGATAATGAGGACCAGCCAGACGAACATGGCGCCCTTGTTCCTGAGTACCGCGTTGACGGAGGTGACGACGGCCGTGACGCTGTCGACATCGCGATGCATGATCATCGGCAGCGAAAACGCGCTCGCCGAAAACGTCACGGCGGCGAAAATGGCGCCGACACCGCTGCCGAAGGCCAGGAAGCTTACGAGTTCTGCGGTGGTCGGATTGCCATCCGTCGGGAACATGACCGCGGTGACGATGACGGCTGCCCTCGACCAGACCAGGAAGATCACCAGGAGCACCAGTGCGAATACCGCCTCGTTGCCGATGTGGCGGCGGAATGCGGCGCGCAGGCTGCGTGCGAGGACCGGCTCCTGCCCGCGTTCGAGCTGTGCGCTGATGGCGTAGAGGCCGACGCAGACGAGGGGTGCGAGAAACACGAATCCGCCGAGCATGCCGAACATGATCCACTGGCTGCCTCGAAACCACGCGACCATTGAGACCGCGCCGATCAGGACGGCGACCACGAGGCCGTAAATCAGGCTCTGCTGCGGCGCCTGGATCAGGTCGGCCACGCCGAGGCGAATCCAGCGAAACGGCGCCCAGAAAGCGAGTTTTTGGCACGGAGCGACGAAGGGCAGCCCGTCACGGTCGGTAGCGGAATTGCGGTGCTTGCTCATAGTTATCAGGCCCTGATCCAGCCTGTTCCGATCATCGGCTATTTGCGATTGGCAGGCAACGACGCGGCTATAGGCGTTTTCCGAGATTTTCTGGTATGGTGCAGCGCACAATAAATCCGCCCGGGCGGTTTTGGGAAAAAAGTACAGGAGAACTTGATGGATCTCGCAGGGAAGACAATCGTGATTACGGGAGGAGGCCGCGGGCTCGGCGCAGCCATGGCAAAGCGGCTGGCCGCTGCCGGATGCCGGCTGGCGCTCGTCGATCTCGACGAGGCCGCGCTCAAGACCACGGCCGGGGAATGCCATACCGCTGGCTCGCCGAAGGCGCAGGGCTATGTCGCCAACGTGGCGAACGAACCCGAGGTCGAAGCACTGTTCGATAGCATTGCCACCGATTTCGGCCCGATCCACGGCCTGGTGAACAACGCGGGCATCATTCGCGACGCCCTGATGCTCAAGTACAAGGACGGCAAGCAGGTGTCGAAAATGACCCTGGACCAGTGGCAGGCGGTTATCGACGTCAATCTCACGGCCGTGTTCCTGTGTGGCCGCGAAGCGGCTGCCAAGATGATCGAGTCGGGACAGAAGGGCTGCATCATCAACATCTCGTCGATCTCGCGATCGGGAAACATGGGCCAGTCAAATTACTCGGCGGCAAAAGCCGGCGTGCAGGCCATGGCCGTGGTGTGGGCGAAGGAATTCGCGCGTTACGGTATCCGCTCGGCGTCGATCGCGCCGGGATTCATCAGCACGGAACTGGTCATGTCGATGAAGCCCGAGGCACGCGAAAAGATGACCAGACCGATCCCCGCGGGGCGCCTCGGCGATCCGGACGAGATCGCGCACACGGTGCAGTTCATCCTCGAGAACGAGTACGTGAACGGCCGCTGCATCGAGGTGGACGGAGCACTGCGCCTGTAGACGTGCTCCTACGGGGCGCGGCGTTTGCGGGTACCATGGGCGGTCAGCACCTGAAGGAGCGACCGACCCGCCATGCACTATAAAGCGATCAAACTCGTCAAGCGCCCGAGCCTGACGATCACGCCCGACGTCTTCGAAGTAGTCACGCTCGAAACACCGGAACTCGAGCCCGGCCAGATTCTGCTCAGGCAGACGCACATGTCGCTCGATCCTGCCATGCGCGGCTGGATGAGCGAGGACCGGGGGAGCTACATTCCGCCGGTCGAACTCGGCGACATCATGCGGTCGAGCGGCGTTGCCGAAGTCGTCGAGTCCAGGAACGACGCGTTTGCCGCCGGTGACCGCGTGGTCGGGATGATCGGCTGGACCGAGTACGCGGTCAGCACCGGCGAAGGGCTCAACAAGCTGCCACCCGGTATCTCGGCCGAGGCCGTGCTCTGCGTACTTTCGCTGCCCGGGCTCACCGCCTGGCAGGGACTCATGGAGATCGGCAAGCCGAAGGCGGGCGAGACGCTCGTCGTGTCGGGTGCTGCGGGTTCGGTCGGTTCGATGGTCGGACAGCTCGGCAAGGCCGAGGGTCTCACGGTCGTCGGTACGGCGGGCACCGACGAGAAATGCCGCTGGCTCGAAGAGGAACTCGGCTTCGACAGCGCCATCAACTACAAGTCGGACAGCCTCGAACGGCAGCTGCAGGAAGCGACGCCGGACGGCGTCGACCTGTATTTCGAGAATACCGGCGGCCCCGTGCAGCACATCGTCTTCAACCGCATGAACGCGCATGGCCGCATCGTCGTGTGTGGCATGATCGCCGACTACAACACGGCGACGCCGTCGCCCGGGCCCAACTGGCTCAATATCATCAGGAAGCGCCTTACGATCTCGGGATTCACCATGCCGGATCACTGGGACCAGGTGCCGGCGATGATGCAGAAGCTCGCCGAATACCACGCTGCCGGCAAACTCAAGTATCGGGCGCACAAGCTCGAAGGCCTCGAGAGCGCCATAGAGGGCATCAACCTGCTGTTTACGGGCGGCAATACCGGGAAATTGATGGTCGAACTCTGATGGTTCGCGGGCCGGGGCCCGCTCCTACAGTTAGATCGTGCGACTGTAGGAGCGGGCCCCGGCCCGCGAAAACCTCAATCCGGATTCGGCACCAGTTCCTCGTACAGCGCGATGGTCTTCCTGACCGTGTCCTCGTTGCGAAAATGCGTACCGATGCGCTCGCGTGCGGCGTCACCCATGCGCTGCCGCAGTTCGGGATCGCGATAGAGTTTCTCGAATGTATCGGCGAGCGCGCGCGCGTCCTTGATCGGCACCACGAATCCGCATTCACCGTCGACGACCAGTTCGGGACTGCCGCCACAGTCGGTGACAACCGGCGGTACGCGATATGCCATCGCTTCGATGATGGCGCGGGCGAGTCCTTCGCGTTTCGTTGACGGCAGCGAGAATACGTCGCACGCGGCCGTCACTGCGGGCGCGTCGCTGCGGTGGCCGATGCGGTGAACACGTTCGGCAACGCCGCTCGCGTCGATTTTCTTCGTGAGGCCGCGGTCGTCCATGCGCCCGATCAGCAGCAGGTGGGCGGGGATATCCTTCGGCAGCATGGCCAGTGCATCCACGAGATACTCGATACCCTTGCGCGGCCGGTACGCCGCGGTGCAGCCGATGACGAATGCGTCTTCAGGAATGCCGAACTGCGCGAGGTCGGCCGGCTCGTCCGAGTACCACTCCAGTTTGTGGCCCTTGTGAATCGTAACCGGACGTTCCGCCGGCATACGCAGGAAGGCAGGCTGCATCTGCAGGAACCATTGCCGGATGGCTTCGCACACGCAGACGATGCGGTCGATGCGCGGGTTCAGGTAGCGCATCCAGGACATCGGGTCGAGAAAGCTCAGGTTACCGACGATGCCGCGATAGCACACGACCTTTACCGGCAGGCCCTTGCACGCACGCAGGCCGTTCGTCACTGCCTTGCTGTTGAACGTATGCAGGATGTGGTACTTGCCGCGGATGAGTTCCTCGCGCAGCGTCGCAATGTCCTTCCCGTTGAAATTGTGCTTAAGCTGAAGCGGTATCGTCGGCACGCCGGCATCGATGAGCAGCTGCCGATTGGGGTGATCCGGCGGGCAGGTCACGGTGATCTCGATGCCAGCGCGATGCATGCCGATGAAGGTTGCTATCGTCGGCCGGTCGCCGCCCTCGGTGATACAAAGTGAACGAATTGCCACTGCAGGTCTGGTCCCGATCGTCGCTGGCACCGAGCATAGCACGCTGTCATTATGCGGCGAATCAGGCCCGAGTAGAATCGGGCGCACACTCAGCAGGGGAGACATCGTGAACAAATTACCGAAAGACGCCGGGCAGCAGACGCTCGCCGTGCATGCAGGGGAGGCGCCGGATGAGATTACGGGCGCATCGTCGCCGAGCATCGTCATGTCCACGACCTTCACGACGAAAGACGCCGAGGCGTTCTCGATCAAGGATTTCGACGAGAGCGACATGCCCTACATCTACACGCGATGGGGGAATCCGACGGTCAACCAGCTGCAGGACAAGTTACGCGTGCTGGAGGGTGCCGAATCCTGCCTGGCATTCGGCTCCGGGATGGCGGCGACCTCCGGGCTGTTGCTCGGCTACCTGTCGCCCGGCGATCACCTGATCGTCAGCGACGTCCAGTACGCGGGAAGCGCGGAACTCGTGCGCCATACTTTGCCGCGCTTCGGCATCGAAGTCACACCGGTCGATACGAGCGACGTTACGCATGTCGAGGCGGCGATCCGCGACAACACGCGGCTCGTATTCATCGAGACGCCCATCAACCCGATCATCCGGCTGGCCGACATCGAAGCGATTGCGGGCATCTGCAAGGCGCGCGGCGTACGCCTGGCGGTCGATTCGACGTTCGCCTCCCCGGTTGTGACCCGGCCCATCGAACTCGGTGCGGACTTCGTCATTCATTCGCTGACGAAATACGTCGGCGGGCACGGCGATGCACTCGGGGGCGCCCTGCTGGGCCCCGGCGATGTCATGATGGAGCTCAACGAGGAGGCGCTCGTGCATTACGGTGGCGTCATCAGCCCGTTCAATGCGTGGCTCATCATGCGTGGGATCGCGACGCTGCCGATTCGCATGCAGGCGCATTCCGCGAACGCGATGCAGGTGGCCGAGTTCCTCGAAGCTCACCCGGCCGTCAGGCGTGTCAATTACCCGGGCCTGCAGTCGCATCCGCAGCACGACATTGCGCTCAGGCAGATGTCCGGCTTCTCGGGGATGCTGTCGTTCCAGGTCGAGGACGGCCCGGCCGTGGCGCGAAAGATGATCGACGAACTGCGGGTGATCCACTACGCGGTGAGTCTCGGTCACCACCGCAGCCTCGTGTACTGGATCGGCACCGAGCAGATCATGGAGTCGAGTTACCGGCTGGAAGGCGAGCAGCTCGAGGGTTTCCGGGCCTATGCCGGCGACGGCGTCATGCGGCTGTCGGTGGGTCTCGAGGACGCGGACGACCTGTGCCGGGATCTCGACAGGGTCCTGTCGCCTTAGGCGCGGCCCGCAGCAAGCCTGTAGGCGCGGCCCCCGGCCCGCGATCGCGGTTCGCGAACCGCTCGTACGGTACGTATAAGGCCTGCTTGTCCATTGAATGCCACGGTGTCACCCTTATCTCCACGGAATAAGGAGGTGGTCCCATGCGAGTCATCCTGGTGCCGGTTGCCGACCGGCCTGAGTGCGCCAGAGCCCTGAATACGGCATTCGAGCTGGGTAAGAAACTGAATGCGAGCGTAAGTGGCTGCCATATACGGCCGCACCAGGAATCCGACCTGACGCTGTCGTCCGATTTTGCCGCCGCTGCCTGGCGCAAAAAGAGCACCCCGGAGGCACCGGCGAACGCAGAGACCCTCTACAAGAAGATTGCCGAGCAGCACGGCTACGAAATCATGCGACATGCTCGTGCTGCGCCGGGTGCGATGTGGGCGGAACGCGTGGGTTCGCCCGAGAAACTCATGCGCATCGTCGGGCCGGTTTCCGACCTAATCGTGGTGTCACGGCCCCGGCGCCGGGAGGGTGTGGCAGGCATATTTGTCGATACCGCGCTCATGCGGGGTTCCTGCCCGGTGCTGCTGATCCCGCAGACGGGCCGGCGCAAGCTTGGGGAGCGCATATGCATTGCCTGGGACCAGGGTCCCCGCGTTGCACGGACGGTGAAGGCCTCGATTCCACTGCTGCAGCATGCTGCCGAAGTCACGATCGTGACCTGCGGTCCGGAGGACCGGCCCGGACCGAAGGCCTCGCAGCTGAAGGACTATCTGAAGCACTGGGATATCAAGGCGAATCACGTCAGGACACGTGGCCGGCACGTCGAGGAAGAGCTCATGGACGCCTGCCAGGAGGCAAAAGCCGACTTGATCGTGTCCGGCGCCTACAGCCGGCAGCGCTGGTACGAGAAGGTGCTGGGCGGAACGACCGAGTTCCTCATTCACGAGGCGCGCTTGCCCGTGCTGATGCAGCACGTCTGAAGCTAATTTGGGGTCGGACCGACATAAATTATTGATACGTAGGGAGTTTTGGGCTGAAAAGGGCCTGAAAAACAGCCTAAACCGTCATTATTGCGCCTGAAAATGCGGATTTAAGGAATTACGATCCGGTAATGCGTTGCCTAAACGGCGATTTCTGACACCAAAATGCCGGCTCTAGAGCCGATTTTGAGTATATTTCTGGTGTGATTTTCTAAGAAAAACAATGACTTGATCTGGTCCGACCCCAGGATCCCCAGGATCCTCGCCTAACGCCAGTCGCCGTATTCCTCGACCCGGTCGTCATGGTCACCGCTGTCATAAGTGCCACGCAATACCGGCGGCCGTGACGATAACCCGTCGTGCATCCCCAACCAGTAGGCCGCGAGCACCAGCAACATGACGAGGCCCAGCGCGGTCACGTCAACCTCGCGCGGGCGGGATATTTCGTGTTGCCAATGCCGTAATTCCACATAGGCAAAAATATTGCCAGCAACCAAAGCCGCGATCCGCGACGTATTTCACATATTCTGGCGCGAGGGGCGGATCGCGCGTTTCGCTGCTTACGTCCGCCGGTACCAGACGACGCCGCCTGCATCTGTCTCCGCGGTCGCATCGCCTCCAGCCAGCAGGTAATGGAGATGTGCAATGGCCTCGCCGGTTGCCATCACGCGGTGACCGTCCCGCACCCGCCGACCGAAAAGTACGCCGAACGTATCGACTGCACGGCAAGGCTCGGCCAGGTGGTCGCGCAGCTTCTCGAGTCGCTGCGTGTGTTCCGAGACGACGGCGTCGATGCGTGCGTGCGCACCGCGGAACGGCTTGCCGTGAGCCGGCAGCACGAGAACGTCTTCGGGGATCTGTGCGCGTAGCGCGGCGAGCGATTCCAGCCAGTGTTTCAAGGGATTCGCCGCGGGCTCGGTCGGCCAGACGCTGACGTTGGCGGAGATCGTCGGCAACACCTGGTCACCCGAGATCAGCAGGTTCCGGTCCTCGCAATACAGGCAGGCGTGTTCCGGCGAATGGCCGCGGCCGATGAGCACGCGCCAGGTGTGTTCGCCGAGCGCGAGCCGGTCGTTCTCGTGTATGCGTACGTAGGATTCGGGAAGCTCCGACACCAGCCGGCCGAAGAAACCGAAACGCTCGCGGTAGTCCCGCAGGGCATCTTCCGAAAAACCGGCGGCCGCGTAATAGCGGATGGCTTCCTCGGGCGCCGGCTTGCCCGTGTCGGCGACGAGCAGGCGCGCCAGCATGTATTCCTCGCGGGTCATCCACAGGTCGACGTCGAACTGCCGCGTCAGCCAGCCGGCGCAGCCGATGTGATCGGGATGCAGGTGCGTGGCAATTACATGCGTGACGGGCAGCCCGCGCATCGTGGTTTCAAATGTACTGCGCCAGATGTCCCTGCTCGTGCTGCTGCTGATCCCGGTATCGACAATCGCCCAGCCGCCGTCATCCTCGAGCAGCCACAGGTTGATGTGGTCGAGGTCGAAGGGCAGGGGCATGCGCAGCCAGTGGATGCCGTCCGCAACCGGCATCGTGCTTCCCGACGCCGGTTTCGAATCGAAGACGTACTCGGGCTTCACGCGGCTTGATGTTCCATCGTGGCGAGCGTATTGATCTTGTTGGCCACGCGCGTACGAACCTCTTCCACCGCCTGTTCCTTTACCGGCCCGTATCCGCGAATGTCCATGTACAGGCCGACGATCTCCGTCGCCAGGTCGAGATTGGCCGCGTTGAGCGCCCCCAGGAGTTGTTCCACGCGGCTCTCGAATTCCACGATCAGGGCGCGCTCCATGCGGCGTTCGGCAGTCCTGCCGAAGGGATCGAACCGCGTGCCGCGGAGGCGGCGCATGGATGCGAGCAGGCGCAGGACGGGGATCATCCAGGCCCCGAATTCTTTCTTTCGCGGCCGGCCCCGCGCGTCCGTTTGCGAGTTCAGGATCGGCGGCGCAAGGTGGAAGCGCACGCGCGAACCATTACCGAAGTCGCGCTTGACCGACTCGAGGAAGCCCGTCTGCGTATGCAGGCGCGCAACTTCGTATTCGTCCTTGTAGCTCAGAAGTTTGAAGTAACTCTTCGTGACGGCTTTCGCGAAACGGCCATCGCCGCCGGCGTTGAGCTCGGCGTCACGCACCCTGTCGAGGAACGTCGTGTAGCGGCGCGACAGGTCCTCGTCCTGGTAATCGGCGAGGAATTTGGCACGGCGTTCGACGATCCGGTCGAGCGTTTCGGGCACTTTCAGTTCCTGGGTTACCGCGAGATCCTCGACGTGCTCCGGATGGTCGGCGGCAACCCGGCCCCAGGTGAACGCGTCCTTGTTCTTATCGACTTCGACGCCGTTCAATTCGATCGCGCGCATGAGCGACTCCAGCGATACTGGGACGAGGCCCTGCTGCCAGGCCGCGCCCAGCATCAGCACGTTCGCGTATATCGTGTCGCCCAGCAGGCGCAGCGCCAGCTTGTTCGCATCCAGCAGCGCCAGGTTCGAGTCGCCCACGACGTCGCGGATCGCGGCGATGCGATCCTCGGCGCGCAGGCTGGCGTCGCGATGCCTGACGAAATCGCCCGTCGACATTTCGGCCGAATTCAGCACCGCGCGTGTGTGCCCCGGCCGGTAGGTCTTCGACGCTTTGGGCGAGGAACTGACGACCAGGTCGCAGCCGATCAGCGCGTCGGCGCGCGCCTGCTCGATACGCACCTGGTTGATATCGGACGGCTGCTTTGCGATCCGGATGTAGCTCAGCACCGGCCCGAATTTTTGCGCGAAGCCCATGAAATCGAGAACGCTCGTGCCTTTGCCCTCGAGATGGGCGGCCATCGTGATCAGCTGGCCCACCGTAACGACGCCGGTGCCGCCGACGCCCGTGACCAGAAGGTCGTGGCAGTGGTTGATCTCCGCGATCTCGGGGTCGGGCAGGTCAGCTGCGGCAGTCTCCAGCCGCGCAACGCCGGAAAGCGTCGCGGGTCGCTGCCGCTTGCCGCCCTCGACCGTGACGAAACTCGGGCAAAACCCGTTCAGGCAGGAATAGTCCTTGTTGCAGGTGTTCTGGTCGATTTCCCGCTTGCGACCGAACGGCGTCTCCTTCGGCACCACCGACAGGCAGTTGGACTCGACGGAGCAGTCGCCGCAGCCTTCGCAGACCAGGTCGTTGATCACGACGAACCGGTCCGGGTCCTGCATCTGGCCGCGCTTGCGCCGGCGCCGCAATTCCGTGGCGCAGGTCTGCGCGTAGATCAGCACCGTTACGCCGGGTATGTCCCTGAGTTCGCGCTGGATCGCGTCGAGGTCGCGGCGATGCGAAATCGTAATGCCGCGCGGGAAGTCGCCGGCAGTGAACTGCTCCGGGTCGTCCGAGACGACCGCGATGCGTTCGATGCCTTCTGCCCGAACCGAATTTGCGATACTCACCACGCTGAGCGGCCCGTCGACCGGCTGCCCGCCGGTCATCGCAACCGCGTCGTTGTAGAGGATCTTGAACGTAATGTTGGTGCCGGCCGCGACCGCCTGCCGGATCGCGAGCGAACCGGAATGGTAGAAGGTGCCGTCGCCGAGGTTCTGGAAGATGTGCCGGTTACCGTTGAACTTCGAGCGTGTGATCCAGTTGACGCCTTCGCCGCCCATCTGGATCAGGCCTTCCGTGTCGCGGTCCATCCAGCTCGCCATGAAATGACAGCCGATGCCAGCAAGTGCCTGCGAGCCTTCAGGCAGTTTCGTTGACGTATTATGCGGGCAGCCTGAGCAGAAATAGGGCATGCGCGTCGCACCCTCGATGCGGATCGCGGGCCCGCGTTCGTTCATTAACCTGTCGGCTCGCTCCGTCAGGTTGAGCCCGCGGAATGCCTTGTCGAGCCGCCGCGCGACGATGCCGGCAACTTCCACCGGCGACAGTTCGCCGACCCACGGAACGAGCGAGCGTTCCTTCTCGTCGAACTTGCCGACCATGCGTTCCGGTTTGCGGCCGGGCCGGTCGTAGAAATACTCCTTGAACTGGCTCTCGATGATGCCGCGCTTTTCCTCGATCACAAGCACTTCGCGCTTGTTCTTCACGAACTCGAGCGCGCCGTCGTGCTCGAGCGGCCAGACCATGCCCACCTTGTAAACGTCGATACCGATGCGGTGTGCTTCCGTACGGTCGATGCCGAGGAGCCGCAGGGCCTCCATGAGGTCGAGGTGGGCCTTGCCGGTGGTCACGATGCCGTAACGGGCATCGGGTACGTCGAAAATCCTGCGGTCGATCGGGTTTGCAGCTGCGAATGCCAGCGTCGCATCCTTTTTCGCCTCGAGCCGTTCCTCGATCTGCGGCCCCGGCAGGTCGGGCCAGCGGTAGTGCAAGCCGCCGGGCGGCATCTCGAAATCGGGCAGGACGAATTGCGGGTAGGAGGGCAGCTGCACCGACATCGCGGATTCGACCGTCTCTGAGATCGCCTTGAATCCGACCCACATCCCGGAGAAACGGGACAGCGCGATGCCCCAGAGACCGAACTCCAGGTACTCGGCGACGTTCGCCGGGTTGACGTGCGGCATCATGAAGGTGAGGAACGCGACATCGGACTGGTGCGGCATGGACGACGACACGCAGCCGTGATCGTCCCCCGCGACCACCAGCACGCCGCCATGCGGTGAACTGCCGTAAGCGTTGCCGTGCTTCAGCGCGTCGCCCGCGCGGTCGACGCCGGGGCCCTTCCCGTACCACAGCCCGAACACACCATCGACCTCACGGTGCGGGTCGGTCTCCACCTGTTGCGAGCCGAGCATCGCCGTCGCGGCGAGATCCTCGTTCACGGCCGGCAGGAACTCGATGTTGTTCTCCTCGAGGAAGGCTTTCGCCCGCCATAGTTCCTGGTCGAGCGCACCCAGCGGCGATCCCCGGTAGCCGCTCACGAATCCCGCCGTATTGAGGCCGGCGGCGCGGTCCATCGTCCGCTGCATGAGTGGAATGCGCACCAGCGCCTGGGTGCCCGTCAGGAAGACGCGGCCGGACTCTCGCCGGTAGCGGTCGAGGAGTTCGTAGTTGTCGAGAGGGAATTTGCTGGTCACTTTAGGGCAGAAAGACGGCGGCTAAATAGTTTCAATAGCAACTATATGGCAGGCCTGGCAACTGATCAATAGAGGATGGCAAGACCTGCCCGATTGGTCGGGTTTCACCCCAAAACGGGGTTTTCCTGTTGCCCCCGAAGATCGAAGAGGCTATAGGAAAGAGTACGCCAGATTGGATGCTGGTGCGTAAGAATTATGCAAAAGACGATACGACAATGGCATTTGACGTTGCCGCTCTTGCTGGCGGCGGTCGTATTGCGTGCTTTTGTTCCGGCTGGCTACATGCCGGCCGAGCCTGGCAAGGGCCTGCTGTTCGAACTCTGCCACGACGGCCTTCCCGCCGGGTTCATGGCTGCGCTTGCAGGCCATGCGCACCACGGAGACCACGGTGCGCATGAAGGTCACGGCTCGGCGGGCGACTGCAGCATCGGCCACATCCTGGCTTTCGCGTTCGCCGATGCGCCCGACATACCGGATATTCCCATTCTGCCGGCGACCGGTTTCATCGCCACGCTGGCGATGCAGCTGCGACTGGTTTCCCGCGAGTTTGTATACGCACCGCGCGGCCCGCCCATCCCGTAAGCAATAGCAGGTACTACCAAACCGAAAACTATTGCTGCCGGCGGCGCTCCGGCGCGCGACCGGCAATACGGGAGCAGAACAATGAAACCAACAATCAAGTCAGCCATCGTCCTGGCGGCGATGGGCTGCGCGTCGTCCGCGCTTGCGGGCGATGCGAAACCGAGCGAAGCCGCTGATCAGCCGGCTATCGAAGAAATCGTCGTCTCCGGCCAGCAGTTGACGACACAACTGGCGGCGATCGCTGTCGATCGCGAGATCGTCATAGACACCGCCGACGCCTTTAGTCGCCTGCCCGGTGCGGATCGCAACAAGAACGGCCGCCTGACCGGTATCGCCCAGTATCGCGGCATGTACGGCGACAGGGTCTCCGTGAATATCGACGGGTTAGGCGTTATCAGCGGCGGGCCGAACGCGATGGATGCGCCCCTGTCTTACGTGTCGCCGATGATTACGGAGGAACTGACCCTGGTGCGAGGCGTTCCGGGCGTTGCGAGTTCACCCGAAGCGATCGGCGGTCATATCGATGCGAAAATCGCGCGCGGCGAATTCCGGGAGGACGATGCGTTCGGCATAAACGGCATGGCTGGTGCGCGGTACGCTGACAATGGCGACACGACCTCTGCGGCGGCAAGAGTGACAGCATCGAATCGGTCGCATCGCATCTCGATCGTCGGCCAGTCGGACCGCGGTGATGATCAGCGTACGCCGGCTGGCAGGATCATTCCTTCGGAACTTGCACGCGACCGCTATGACCTGAGCTACGCGTTCCGGGACGAGAGGACGCAATTCCAGGCTTTTGGCGGGCGGCTGGATACCCGCGACACCGGAACGCCGGCGCTCGCGATGGATATTCGCTATATCGATTCGGCACTTTATGGCCTCAGCCTTGAACGTGAAGTTTCGAGCGCTACACGGATAACGGCAAAGGTCGGCTACACGGACGTCGATCACGTCATGGACAACTTCTCCCTGCGACCGCCACCTGACACCGGCATGCAATATCGGCAAAACCGTGCAGGCGGACGCGGCACGGTATTCACGTTATCTGCAGACCGAGATTTCGGGGACTTCACGGTGCGAGGCGGGGTTGACGGCCGGTATGCCGAGCACGAGTCCCTCATAAGCAACCCGAATAACGCCATGTTCTTCATCCACAACTTCAACGACATACAGCGCGACGTCACGGGGGGCTTCGTTACCGTCGAACGCGAAACCGGCGCCTCGGCGTGGGAAGCCGGACTCCGTTACGTCGACGTGTCGAGCAGCGCCGGAACGGTGTCGTTTGGCGGGCTGATGGACATGATGGGAATGAACGCGGCCATTCTGGCCGACGCATTCAACGCGGCGGACAGGGAACTTTCCTGGGGCAGCGTCGATGCCGTGTTCAAGTATTCGCGCGACCTGGGTCCGAATGCGAGGGTCAATGTCGACCTCGGCACGAAGACGCGTTCGCCTTCTTACCAGGAGCTCTACCTGTGGTTACCGTTGCAGGCTACCGGCGGGCTTGCCGACGGCCGGAACTACATAGGCAATCTCGCGCTGGATCCCGAACGCTCCAACGAGATTGCGGTCGGGCTCGACTGGACGGCGGACCGGTTCACGATGAGTCCCCAGGCCTATTTCAAGGACGTCGACAATTACATCATGGGGACACCGACGACCGTCATGGCTGCCAATATGCTGGCCATGATGATGTCGGGTAACGGCGCACTGCAGTTCAACAACGTCGAGGCGGAAATTTACGGGCTGGACCTCGGCTGGCGCTTCACGGTATCCGAGCGAATCCATCTCGACGGAAACGCGAGCTATTCACGCGGCCGGCGCACGGATGTCAGTGACAACCTGTATCGGCAGGCGCCGCCGAACGGCAGCCTCGCGTTCAATATCGTCGACGACGCCTGGTCGTTCCGTGGCGAAGTCATCGCCTACGATCGGCAGGACAAAGTGTCGTCGGTAAACGGCGAGCAGGTGACCGCGGGCTATGCCATCGTCAACGGCCGGGTTACCTGGTATGCCTTGCCGTACCTGCGGCTTGAACTGCATGCGCATAACCTGTTCGACCGCGGTTACCAGGACCATCTGGCCGGTGTGAACCGGGTCAGCGACGCCGATATCCCCGTCGGCGAGAAACTCTGGGGTGCGGAGCGGACGATAGGCGTCGGTGCCGTGATGACGTTCTGATCCGGCCTGTACAATACCCGTACCGACAGCGTTTGCCGGGCTGGCAGGGTAGTCTCGGGCCGCGGAATGGGGTAAATACCCTATTCCGCGGCTGCGTCCCAGGTGCGAAATTGCTGTGAACGACGCCTGTGTCGAAGCCAGGACGGGCATGTATTTGTTTTCAAGTACGCACCTGCGCTGCACCTGCATGCCATGCCCGTGTAACGGTGTCCGGTTCGTCATCCCATTTAGGGCTAACCTATGATTTTTCACGACAAGCGGTGTATCCCGAAAAGCAGAGGGCCCGGGATAATCTGTGCCGCATTGTGGTTGCTCACCACGACCACGGCATCTGCAGAGTCTCGGCAGGAAATGCTGTTTTTTACCAGCGTTGACACGTTCGACTCATTCAGCGAGTCGGATCCGGGGGTCGAAGACGCGTTTGTACGCGGGACACTCGATCTGCTGTACAGCTACTCCACCGACCGGTTCCGGTTTCTCGCGGAGTACCTGTTGTCCAGCGACGAAGCCGAACTCGAACGGCTCAAGGCCGGCTGGGCATGGCGCGATAACGCCATGCTCTGGTTCGGCCGCACGCATACCACCTCCAAGCACTGGACCAGCGAATATCATCACGGCCAGTACCTGCAGACGTCGATTACGCGCCCCAGCCTCGAGGAGTGGGAAGACGAAAGCGGGCCGATTCCGTCTCACGTGACGGGGTTATCGCTGGACGTGCGTCATGAGCTCGCGGACGGGGCGTCCCTCAATTACGTGATCGGGGCTGGCATGGCGCCGAGTTTCGGCAGCGAGGGGCTCGAGGCCTTCGACGTACTTGATCCGCGTTCCGGGAACGGTCTCTCCGTGAATTTCAAGCTGGCCTACCGGCCCAGGGCGTTCGAACCGCTGCAGTTCGGCGTGATTTCGGCGATCAACGAGATGGACGTGGAATCGGAGTCCAGCCCTGCGCTGGCGGATCTGCGGCAGATCGATCAGTTCACGATCGGTGTATTCGTGGACTGGCAGTGGAAGAAGCTGCGCCTGATCTCGAGCTTCGTGCATCTCGATAACGACCTCGAATACGTGGACGAAACGGTCAACGACAGCTTCGACCTCGGATACGTGCAGCTAGAGTATCAGCCCAATGACGACATCACCCTGTTCGGGCGGTCCGACAATGGTTTCGGGGAAGACTGGTCCCCTTACCTCCGCTTGCTTCCCGCATTCATTTCCCACCGTCACATGCTGGGGCTGCGCTGGGATTTTGCCGACACCCATGCATTGACGGTCGAGATCGCCGACACCGCGCAGCAGAGTGATGCGGGAGATCACGAGTACTTCAAGGAGTGGCGACTCCAGTGGAGTGCCGTGTTCTGATGCCGGGCCTGCGCCACATCCTGCTGCTGACAGCGGCTTTTGTGCTTTTGCCCTGCAACGCCCGGGCAGAGCGTCAGGTTGTGCTGGTGACCGGCGATAGTTGTCCGGTCAGGGAAGTCAGCAGTCTTGACGTCCGCAAAGCGTACCTGGGGGTTACGGTCAGTGTCGATGGCCGTCGGCTGAGACCCATTCGACTGATTGGCGACGAAATGCTCAGTAGCATCTTCTATCAGTCCGTCGTCCATATGTCGCGCAAGTCCTACGAGCGCCGTGCTCTGTCCCTGGCGCTGAAATACGGCACGCCGCGGCTGGAAATGGTCGACTCAGTCGATGACGCCGCACAGGCCGTCAGGGGCAGGGAGTGCGGCGTCGTCTATATGTGGAAGGACGACGTTGATCGGCTCAGCGGAATCAAGACGGTAAGGTTGCTATGGCAGGGCGAATGAACACCGTCGGCGGCCGGCTCGTATTGATGCTGTTGCTGATTCACGCAGTGCTGATGCCGGCACTTTTCATCGCTCTTGCGACCGTGATCGACCGTAGCACCATGAACGCATTTGTCGACGACGCACGCATCGAGGGCCGGATCATCGGAGACGGTGTCGAGAATGCCCTCGAGTCCGGTGACAGCGGGGCGGTCGAGCAGCTGCTGGATTCCGCCATGTTGAGCGGCCATGGCGTCTATGCCGCCCTGCAATTCCAGGATCGGCTCGTTACCAGTTCAATGATGACATCGGAAGACGTGCCTCGCTTCGAGGAAGATTTCGATTTCGGCGAGCACGGTGACAATACCTATTACATGTCCGTGCCGGTCAGCCATGGCGACGAGTTCGCCATTTTGCGCCTGGGGTTCGATGAATTGCCGACGCAGCAGAATCTCGCCGCCGTTCGGCAAACGATCATATTGATCCTGGTTGCCTATACAGTGCTCGCCCTTGTGGCGACGGGTTACATGGCGTCCCTGGTCGTCCGGCCACTTAAATGGCTCGGGCGAGCAAGTCATGCCATCAGCAGGGGGGAGGTTGACAAGGAGCTCAAGGCCAATAGCGAGCTGCGCGAGATCCGCGAACTTTCGGCGGACCTCGAGACGATGCGCAGCAATCTCGTGGGAATGAATGCGCGCCTGCAAAAGGAAATCGCCGAACGCGAGCAAGCCGAGGCGGAGCGCCGCACCCTCGAGCGTCATTTGCGGCATGCGCAAAGGCTCGAGTCCCTGGGTACCCTCGCAGGCGGTGTGGCACATGAATTCAATAACGTTCTGCAGCCAATACTCTTATATACGGACCTTGCACGGGAAGAACTGCCGAAAGATTCGGAGACGGCCGACAACCTGGGCAAGGTCATGGACCTCGCGAGACGGGCGAAGAAACTCAGCAATCAGATCCTGGCATTCGGACGGCAGGATATCGAAGCCGAGCTGGAGGTCGCGGAACTGAGCCCTATTATCGTCAACGCGCTGACGATGATTCGCGCCCTCTTGCCCGCTTCCGTCGATCTGCGGGCCGAGATAAGCAACGACGTAGGCGCAGTACGGTGCGACGAGGCCCAGATCAAGCAATTGCTCGTTAACCTCTGCAATAACGCCTACCAGGCATTATCCGGGAGAGACGGGTATATCAATGTGTCGCTGAAAGAAGTGATCGTGCCTGAAGTATTCGCGGCGAAATATCCCAAGCTTCGTGCCGGAGAATACGCGGTTCTCGAGGTGTCGGACACGGGTCACGGCATGGACAGGGACACGATGGAGCGCGTATTCGAGCCGTTTTTCACAACCCAGCAAGTAGGCGAAGGTACAGGACTTGGCCTGTCGGTGGTGCACGGCATCGTGATGCGTCACGATGGCGAGATCGTTTTGAGCAGCGAGCCCGGAAAAGGCACGCACTTTCGAATCTACCTGCCGTTAGCCGATGATGAGTAACCATTCAGGGAGAGGTAATATCCAACAATGGCCAAAATAATTGTAATTGATGATGAAGAGGACGTGCGGGATGTCCTGAAGCAGGTGCTGCAACGGGCAGGATACGACGTGAGCGTGGCGTCCGGCGGCAAGGAAGGTATCGAGCTCCTGCAAAAAGAGGGCGCTGACCTGGTGATAACGGACGTCATTATGCCGGGCATAGACGGTGTCACAACGGTCAAGAAGATTCGCGAGAAATTCCGAAATACGCGCATACTCGTCATTTCAGGGGGCGGCAACGTGGCGCCCAGGAGTTATGAGCCGGATGCAATTTCCACGACGGCATTCCTTTCGTCGGCGAAAAACGCGGGAGCCGATGGTACGCTGACGAAGCCTTTCGACAGGCAGGAACTGATCGACGTCATCAAGGAACTGCTCGACGATTGAATTTTGCGGCCGACAACCGGGTGCCGGCCGGCGCCCGGCGCGACATCGGTGTAGTTTCTGCCGTGTCCACCTACCTCGATACTCAGGGGTATCCCCCATAACTACGTAGAAATCCACGCAAGGATATTGGGCAGTGCGCCCCATAGGATTACTGGGGGCTTGCAGTTACGTTCTCGGGTAGAGGAGGCGCTGTGAAAGCCCAGGTAGTCAATCTCGCCGTCGACACCGGTAACAAGACCGGACCGATTCCTGCATCGAAGTCCGATGCGGGCGGCTGCGTCGTGCCTGTTGCAGCGAACAACCGTATCCCCGGCCTGAAAGAACGCCTTGTGAAGAGCGGCACTCTGGCGGCGCGCGAGTACAACAAGGTCGAGAGCCTGTGCAACAGTGCGCCCGACGAAAAAAGAGTCGTCTGGTCGCTTGCAAGCCTCGGCCTGGTCGCCGAACGCGAACTCGCGCAAGCACTCGCCGACGTAACGGGACTCAGAGTCGCCGATGATGCGGATTACGCCGCCATGGCGACCTGCGACGAGCCGATCGCGGCGCGTTTCCTTCGGGAAC
>Ga0316191_10000702_pt1 | contig 22235 bp, 23 predicted proteins | sample Eddworburr2cm_MG_FD_204928 | JGI IMG/M metagenome (GOLD analysis project Ga0316191, IMG submission 204928) | Coastal sediment microbial communities from Maine, United States - Eddy worm burrow 2 cm | ecosystem: Environmental > Aquatic > Marine > Coastal > Sediment | place: USA: Maine... | reverse complement strand
CCATCGGTTACCAGCAGGATATTGTCCGGTTTTGGTGACAGCTTTTTGGCCACGGCCAGGGCCCGGTAGAGGCTGGTGCCGTCTGCCGGGAGCAACTGGTGCAGCGCACTCACCACACCATCGACTTCCTTGCGATTGGCTGCCTGCAACCAGTTACCATCCGATCCGGAGAGGACTGGCCATGCACGGGTATTGAAGGCATACAGCTGAAAACTCGACGTCGCCGGCAGGTTACTGACCAGCCAGTCCGCTGTTGCCAGCACACGCCGCCACTTGGGTGCCTTGCGTTTGCTGGCATCATCCATATTGCGGCGCCGTATGACATTGATAATCGTTTGATCAAGCATGCTGGCAGAGACGTCCACCAGGATCAGCACCCGCTTGCCGCCCATCTTCAGACCGGTCAGGTACTGGCGGTCGCCCTCTCCCTGGAAGGTACGCACCTTGTCACCGGCAGCGTCTGCCTCCGTTGCCTTTTCACCCTGGCGTTGCTGTTGCGAGTCAAGTGTCTTCAGGTCTGAAGACAAGCGACTGATGTGTTCACGACGCGCCTGTGTTTCGTTCTCCAGGCCGGCGATCTGGAGCTCAAGCGCCTTGATAGTTTCAATAATGCGTTCCGACGCGCCTGCCGTGACAAGCTGCTCCTGCTCGGTCGCCTCCATGCTGTTGCGCGCCAGCACCAGGTCATCCTGCCCGGTCAGTACTTCCTGCTCCAGTCTTATGACCTCTGAACTGAGGTCTGCAAAGGTTTCGTTGCGTGCCTTGACGGTATCCGCGTTCAGAATCAGGACCAGCAACACCACGGCGCCAAAGCCACAGAACATGATATCGAGGAACGACAGGGAGAACGCTGATACCGGGCGGCGTTTCATGGCACGGTTATCCGTCCGGGACTATCAGTTCTTCAGCCGCCGGATAAACCAGTGATCGATATATCGTTCACTGTCGAACACCAGCCGCTCCTGCATCAACTGTAACTGGTGAATGAAGAACATCAGCACGATACTGATGACCAGCGCAATAAACGTTGAATTGAAGGCCACGCCGAGACTGGCGGTGACACCGCTGATGTCACCCTCTACCGCACGGTGGGCCTGCCCGAGCGCATCGCCGATACCACGCACCGTGCCGATAAATCCGACCGAGGGAATCGCCCAGGCGATGTAACGAATAATCGACAGTTCAGACTCCATGCGCTCGCCCTCCGACTCGCAGATATCTCGCGCCGCGGTAGAGACATTCTGGACATTGCCGGTAGCTGCAAAACGTTCTATTGCCGTCAACAATGAGCGCGGCAACAGATAGTCCTGCACATGGGCCGGCAGGGACCTGAGCCGCTTCGCCAGATCGCGGGTATCCTCCGGCCCGATGGGCAGATCTTCCGGCAGGCGCAGCAGGTCCTGGTCGAGCAGTTTCTGCTGACTGTAGGTTGCCTTGCCCTTGAAACCGAGGATGGCAAAGGCCCAGAGCATCAGGACAAAACAGCTTTCCTGTTCATAGTCCTTGATGACCACATAAAAGGAACGCTGCTGCACATAATCAGGATTTGCCTGCATGTTGACGGCTTCCTGTTCCAGGAATGCATTGGCCTGCGGTCTTATCAGCGTCACGTACAGTGCATGCACCAGTATGAATGCAATGAGCAGTGTGAAGACCTGGTAGACAAGTTCAACGGGAAAGCCTTTTCTCATAATGTGATGTCCTGGTACTCCTTCAAGATGATATTGCCGTGTTCAGCGTTCCTGCGGTGTTTCGCTGCAAGGCACCGTGCGCAGGCAATGGCCTGAGTCCTTGTCAAGCGCGGCAACGCCGCTGCGGGACACCACAGGAGCGCCAGCAGGGTCGGCCTGTCAGCGTCCATGGCTACGTTGCGCCTCCTGGAAAGGACTATGGCCATTCCCGGCGAGGCGCGCCTTGCCCTGAACACTGACAGACCAACTGAACACGGCAATATCATCTTGAAGGAGTACTAGATATCGACCGGGAACGAAACCGCACTGTCTGCACCAATCTTTTCAGTTGGATTGAAGGTGGCAGCTGGTTTACCGGGTGTTCTGCTGCTGTCCCTGTTGCCGGACGACTTGTCTTTCTGTGTAACCGCCTGACCGGTCGGTTGCTGTTTATCCGTGTCAGGTGACAATGCCGCTGCATTCCCGGCAAACAGCACACCCGACAGCACAAAAGCCAATAATCTACGCATAATCCTGTTCCCCGTCACTGTGCATAACGCGCCACCCGAAACCCCAGATCGGGACGTGGTGCACGGCTGTAGTCGCGGTAGCTCAGGCGCAATTCCCCAATGCTGCCCTGGCGCCAGCTGGAGTCGCGCACCACATGGTGATCACCGCTGGCCGGTCCGGCAGGGTCTGTCACCAGTTGTTCCGCCATGCCGGGGTAAACCGCATAAAAGTCGTGCATCCATTCAGCTACATTGCCACCGAGGTCATGGAAGCCTGCAGGCCGGGCAGCAAAACTGCCAACCGGTGCAGAAGCGCGATAACCGTCATTATAGTCAGGTACGACGTTGGCAAGCGTATCTGCAATACTGGCATCCGCGAAATTTCCCGCCTTGCCGGTCGGTGGAAAACTGCCGTCCCAGGGATAACGGGCCATCTCCTGCCGACCAAGCTTGCGTGCCACATAGACCCACTCCGCCTCTGTTGGCAGCCGGTATCCGGTATTCAATGGTACGACCGGCACCATTTTGCCACCACTTTCCCGGTAGGCCGCCGGCAAGCCGTCTTCCTTGCTCAACCAGTTGCAGTAACGCACGGCTTCTTCCCAGCTGATGTTCACCACCGGCTGTCCGTCACCATCAAGCGTTGCCCCTTCCGCACGTCCGGAAGTATGTGATGCCCGGTAACGCCGGTACTCACCGTTTGTGACCTCCTTGCCCCCCAGGTAAAAGGGCCGTGTCAGCTGCACCAGTCGGGCACTCTCATTGGCACGGCGGCCTGCCTCGCGGCGCGAGGCCCCCATGCGAAAGCTGCCGGCAGGGCGCACACGATGCAGTATCTGCCCGGCGGCCGTGGTCAGCGTCGCCGGGGTTGCGGCCGCCTGTTTTTGTGCACTGATTTGTGCGGCTGTCTTCAGGCTTATATCTATATTTTTACTGACACCCGCGGTGGGTGTCACCGTGAGTCGTTGTGTCACATAGCCCGGCTTGCTGAATTCCAGGGTATGGGCACGTGTTGTCAGGCGCAAACGCTGTGTCGCCTTGCCAGCCGGCTTGCCATCCAGCACCAGGGTGGCATCTGCCGGTTGTGCTGTTACAAAGACCACACCGTATTGCGGCAACAGACTGACCTCCAGGTCCAGCTTCTCCTCCGGCGTCAGCCGGACCGGCTTGTCCAGCCGCTGGTATCCCGGACGGGTAAGGCGTACGGCATGCTCCTTGCCGGACTCAAGTGTCAGCGTTGCCGGCGTCGTCCCGTGAAAGACACCGTCCACACTGATCGTGGCCCCTGCCGGGACACTGCTCAATACCAGTGTGCCATCTGCGGGCGGCAGCACGATGTCCTGCAGCCGCACAACCGAGCCGGCGGCAAAGTTCTGCTCCACGGTCACCGGTTTGTGCCTGTCGAGTGACAGTTCCAGTGCGTGCGGACCGTGCATAAACTCGGTTTCGAGTGGCGTGACGCCCAGCTGTTCGCCGTCGAGCAGCACCGTTGCACCGGCAGGCTGGCTGTCCAGCTGTACGGTGGCCCAGCCAGGCTGCAAGCGGTAAGCAAGTTGTTGCGCCTGTCCCAGGCCGGTGATGTCGACACGCTCGGTTACCGGCAGGTAACGGTCGGTCTCGATGCGCAACTGATGACTGCCACCCGGTATTTCGGTAATACCGTCCGCGCCCGTCGCAACCCTTGCCGCATCGACATCCACCCGGTAGGCAACCGGCGGTTCCAGCTTGATACTGACCAGACCGGGTAACTCCTCGAGTTGCAGCCGGAACTCCTGCAGCCCCCCCATGGATACCGTCACCGTTTCCTGCAGGGAACGGTATCCTTCCAGACTGGCGCTCACCGTATAGCGGCCGGGCAATACCAGCAGGCGGTCACCCACTGTCACCGCCGGTGGAAAACCGCGCAGGGATTGTGTCGCCGGGGCGGGGGTAATGGTCACAGCAACCGGCGTCGCCAGCAGCACAAACGCCGTGGCCAGCAACAACAGTACGAAAATGGCTAACACGGCCCAGCGCCACTTGCGTTGTGCACGGGGTGCCGATGCTACCGTGACGACATCCGGGATTTCCTGTTTGGCGGATACCGGTGTTGCCGGTGGTGGAGGCTGGTCCGGGGGCACCAGCGTTGCCGCTGCAACGCGCCGCCGCGCACTGACAAACACCTGGTCCCCCTGCACTCTCCAGTGCAGGGTGGCATCACCGGCCTGCACCTCATCTCCCGATTTCAGCCATTTCGAGCCGGTCAGAACTTCATGGTTGTGAAACAACTGCACGCTGTCATCGGCAGGCTGAATATAGGCATAGCCGTCTGCCAGCGCGATATGGGCAATGACAGCTGCTGCCGGCAACCCGGGCACGACGATATCGCCCTGCTCTGCACCACCCACCACCAGCGGCAGGTTCTCTTCACCAAGCCGGCTTTCACCACGCGCATCCTGAATGATGTAGACGCGGCTCAAATCTGCTCCCCACAAATAATCCGCAGTGCAGCCGCGGGGCTGCCGGGGCTTACCGACAGGGTCTTGCGCACATCGCGGTAACCGGGGCGGGTACCCACCACCGTATAATCGCCAGGCAGCAGTTCGAGCCGGTGACGGGTAAACTGCCCCAGCTTGCCGACGTGATAGATAGCGACTTCGGTCTCTCCATCAGAGTCCAGCGTCACCGCAACCGGTTTACCGGCCTGCGCCACCCATGCCTGCAATGCCGCAATCTTCCTCGCCAGCACCGGCTCATCAGCAGGGGCGGCACTGACAGCAGCCAGCAACTGGCGGGCATTCGCCAGCGGTTCCGGCGCATGGAGACGTTCGGGTTTGTCAAGGTAATGATCAAACCGGGCATGCAGTTGCACACGTTCCCTGGCGCGCAGCAGTCCGTCATTCGCAAAACCGGCACTGCTATCGACCGCCAATGCCTGTGTATAGAGATCGGCTGCCGCCTGCCAGTTCTCGGACACCACCTGTGCCGCCGCATCCCGCCGCAAACGGTTCAGGCGAGCCTGCTGACGTGCCTGGGCCAGGCGCTGGCGGGCATCGGCGACCACCGTCGCATCCGGTTGTAATTGTGCGGCCTCTGTCAGCGTCTTGCCGGCGGTATTGAGTTGACCCGCGTCCAGAGCCGTGAGCGCACGTGTCATGGCATCGCGAAAAGCCGCATCCCGCTGACGCTCCATAAGCCGTCCAAGTGCCTTACTGGCCGGTGCATACTCGCCATCCAGTGACACCGCCTGCTGATAGGCAAGCTGTGCCGCCTCAATGTCAGCCTTGTTCTCGGCCTGCTCACCCGCGCTCATGGCCTGCAGCACATCCGTTCGTCGTGCGGCCCTGGCGAGACCATGAGTCGCCGCGGCGTGCTGCGAATCGATGGCCAGAACTGCTTCAAACTGCGCCACTGCCAACGCAACGTCATTGTCGGCCAGCGCCTGCTCGCCCGCCGCCAGCGCCGCAGCCAGGCGCGCATCGCGTCCAGCGTACAATTGTTCCAGGGTATGCTGTGCCAGGGAGTAGCTTGCAGCCGCTTCAGCAAACTGCCGCTGTGCCAGCAGACGGGCACCGGTGGCGGCTGCCGCTGCTGCCCGACCCCACTCCGGTTCACCCCAGCGCGACACGTTTTCCAGTTCGAGTTTTGCGCGCAGCTGTAACCAGGCCTGCATTGCCCGGTTGGCCTCCGCGCTTGCCGCCGGTGTACTGGCAGTTGCCGGTGTGGTTGCCGCCGGCTGTGGCCGATTGACAATCCCCGGCAGCGCAAAAATGACCAGCAGGCCCAGCACCAGCACAATGGCCAGTGACAACCATAGCCAGCGATAATCAGGCGCCTCGGGAACGCCCGCTGCAGGTACATAGCCCGGCGGATGTAATTCCGGCTTCACCCCTGTGTCCTGCTGTTGTTGGCCGGACGCCATGTCGTATCAGGAGCCTTAAAAGCCGGTTTCTGACGCATAAATTCGCTTTAGCAAGGCCCGCCATTGCGCATACTGGGCCTCGGCCGAGCCGGTCAACTCATGCACCTCACCTTCCACTTCCACCACCAGTGGCCGCGCCTCTGCAGAGAAGGATTTATCCAGCTCTATAATGGCATCCCGATGAATGTCCGTTTCGGCACCTCTGTCAAAACCGGACTTGATCGCGTAGGCACCACCCAGTATCAGTGAATCGCGCAACACTGAAGACCCGTAGTTACCATTATTGGACGCATCGATCACAATGGCACCAAGAATGGCTGCCGCGCCGATCAATTTACGTTTCATGGCATCACTTTCGACCTTGCGCAAGGCGGCCGCCTCTTCACTGCGCGCCCTGCGCCACTCGTTATACGGGCTGTCCATTTCCCGGGAGAAATTATCAAAGTGACCGTTCAGGGTATCGATCAGAAGAAAGTCACGGTCGCGTATTGCCAGCACCCGTCGGCGCATCGGGTCATCGACTGCCGGCAGACGTACAATGGAATAACGTCCCTTGCTGTCAAGTGACAGGTAATCGTCAAACGCTTCCGGCGACAGGTCGGCAGCAAAACGCAATTCGGCTACCTGGCGGATGGCGGCAATGTCACTGGTTGTTAACGACAGGCGGAATTCAGCCAGGTCATTGGCAATGGTGTGGTAGAGCGAAAGGAAGACCTCTTCGTCTGAAAAATTTCTTTGCCGGTAACTATCGGCCTCGATCTCTTCCTCGTAGTTGTGCTTGAACCATTCCCGGCCGGTGGCATCGAGGGCCGTAATCTCAAGCTCCAGTTCTTCACCATTCGATACGATGATGGCACCGCGCACCAGCAGCTCACCGCCTTCGGTATCCTGTGGCACCACACGCACAGCCCCCCAGTAACCGGTCGATTCCATGACAGTCCGCAATTGCTCCGGCATGTAACGCGCCTCCGCATCACGAATATCCATGGACAGTCCCATGGCCTCGTCTTCATCATCCGGCAACTCGCCCGGGTCGAACAACTCGACCCAGACATTGAGCAATTGTCCTTCAGGCACCTCGACGACAGCCTTGTTCAACGGCACATTGCCATCCACATCACGACTGGAGCCCAGCGTGCTGCAACCGGACATCAGTGCCACAATCACGTAGCCCAAAAATAAAAGGCAAAGCCTCATCGCAGTTAGTAAGTCCCTTCCTTGTACTTGCGATACTCTTCCCAGAGTTTTTTCTTTAACACCGGATCAGTCTCTTTCTCGGCTGCTTCCCTTAATTGTCGTGCAACCACATCATCATCGTTGCCATCCGGTGTGCCGGGCGGCGCACCGTTGTTACCCTGGTGCTGCGGTGAACCGGGTCCGGCGCCGGCACCGTAGGTGGGACCAGTGCCTGCAGCGACCGCCTGATCGTCGCCCGTGCCAGCACCTTCAGAATCTGCAGAACCATCCGTTCCCGCTGCCCCTTCTGCACCACCACTTCCCTGTCCGCCACCGCCAGCCGCATGCGGTGTGGCCGCCTTGATGCGCTCCTGTTCACGCAACAGCATTTCGTCGAACGCACCCATGCCGTCAAACAGTTCGGCTTCCAGGTCCGCTGTTTTCTCGGCGCTGGTACGCTCTCCCGCCTGGTCAACAGATACCGGGGCTATCAACACCGCCGTGGCTGTCGGACAGGAAATATCGGGCGGCACAGGTATACCACTATTGGACAGGGCCACGCAGTCCTCGGCCACCTGCCGGTGCAGGCGAGCCACGTAGGCAGCGTAGTCGACCACTTCGGTTCCATTCAGCCCCCCCCGCTCACGCCGGGCATGGAAATCATGCTCGGCCGATACCAGGGCTGCATAGTCTCCGCGTAACCGCTCAAGCAACTGACCGGTTGTCGCACTGACTGTGGCCACTGGCAGCAGCAGATACAAGAGGAACATGCCGGGTCTCATCAAGTCATCCTTATCTTTATATAAATATTAGAATAAATTCAGTATAACCCGTCATTGTTGGGGTATAAACCAGATGGCATACACAGACACCACGTACGCGGCGGATACTATATTGCGACCGCTAAAATCCGGCAGAGTGCGATCCAGTATTGCCGTCAGCGGTAACCTGGAAGCCGATGGCGCGGGCGATCGGGTCGCCGGCGCACCTTTGCAGAACACTGGCGGTGCCCGCCTGGGTGGTGTGCCTGAAAACGAAGGGTACGGTTTCCCGTGAAGAAAAGAGTTTTCTCTCTTTAAGCTCATTCGGCCTGCCCATCAAGGGCGGCGACATCGACGAGGATGGCGCGGTCGACAGTGGCGCCGTCTTTATTCATTCACACCTTAACAATACATCCTTAGTGACTGATATATATATTTAATAACTCAAGGCATCTTCAACAGCAGCCTGAACAGCGACGACCATTTTGGCGCCAGCGTCGCCGCCCTGGGGATTGTGTGCATGATTGAGTCAAAAACCCGCACCGGGTGTGAACGCAGCAGTTTGCCGCGTTACTGATGCTCCCGAAGCAGTCCGGTTTGTGGAGACAAGACCTGGAAACCCTGTTCTTGTGAGACAATAGTGCTGAAGACAACAAAAGCGGACTACTCAGTTGCCAGGAATCGCAAAACAGCCTGATTTCCCGATCTTTCGAAAATCGGGACGCTCCATTACCGGAGCAATAGCAGTTGCCACACTGGTACTGCTGTCGGGCTGTGCCAGCAAAGGCACTATCGCCCCTGAACTGCAAACCATTGATCAGGGCAGACTACCTCCCGCGGATCTCACGCTGAATATCCCTGGACTCGGTCCCTGTACTGATAATCCGGACCGGTCTTTACATCTCAACTCTCGACAGCCGGTAACGGTACTGGTACATGGCTGCTTCGGTTCTTCCGGATTATTCCGTGGTCTGGCGCAGGTACTTGCATTCCATGGCCAGCAGTCTGCCTGCTTCACCTACAACGACCGCGACAGCCTGGTGGTGAGTTCAGGACAGCTGACCTCGGCACTCGACATGCTTGCACAGCAGATGGACAACACGCAGGTGACCGTTATCGGACACAGCCAGGGGGCATTGATCGCCCGCAAGTCGCTGGTCAGCACACTGCCTGATCCGATTACCACCGACAACCTGCAGCTGCGGCTGGTCACGGTATCCGGCCCCTTCGCGGGCATCGCCGCTGCCAACCAATGCGGTAATCCGGTCATGCGGGCACTCACCCTCGGACTCACCGACCTGTTATGCCAGATCATCACAGGAGACAAATGGTCCGAAATAACCTACTCGTCGGAATTCATCCTCGAGCCCGGCCCATTGCACCCGCAGGTGCATGACTATCTAAAGATCATAACCGATGAACGCGACAGCTGCCGTCAGTGGAAAAACGCAACATGCATCGAATCGGATTATGTCTTCAGTCTGGAAGAACAGTATAACGAGGTCATAGACCACGACCCTGCCACAAAAATCGTGGAAGTCCGGGCTGGTCACGTCGAGATTATCGGTGACAAGCGCGTCTCTCCGGACAAGCTGATTGCCATTCTGCAGGACAACGGGATTCTCAATCCGACAGAACCAGAACTCAGGCCCGATCTGATCCTGTTATTGACAAGACTGTACGGCAAAACAGATTGACTGGAGTAAAGTTGAGGGGTTGCTGACAGCAGGAATCAACAATCAGGCACGCCGGCAACGAAACACGGTATGACCTTCACCGATATCATCGATTTCCTGCTCCACTACCAGGCCTGCCTGTTTCACCAGTGCCTTCATGTCGCCGGAATGGTACATACGGCTCTTGCCGTTGGCGATACAGGTAAAGTACAACGAGGTTGCATTAAGACTGAAGCGGGCGGCATCGTATCTCTGCCGGTCCCAGAAAAGCTCGACAATATACAACACGGTATAACTGTCCATGACCGCTACGGCATTCCCGAGTATCTTCAGAATTTCCTGCTCCGAAAAACAGTCGAGGAACTGGCTCATCCATATTACGTCGGCACCCCGGTAATAAGGACGCTCCTCCCGGAGCACATCAAGCGGGTATGCATTGAAGCGGTCGCCGTATCCTGCCGCGGTAATATTCTCCCTGGCGATGGCCAGTTGCTGAGGCAAATCCATGATGGTGACGCGTACCTGCGGATCATGGGCCAGGCATCGCTGCGCCCACCGACCGGTGTTGCCACCAATATCCAGTATCTCTTTCACTGGTGCCGAAAACACCAGCGGGAGAAACTCTTCGAACACACGGTCTGAGTAAAAGTGGTCGAAACGGAGCCAGCTTTCCGCAGCGGTACCAGGCAGAGTCGTCAAACCGTCATACAGATTCTCCCAGTCCCCCAGTGCAGCCAGCCCGCGGGGTTTGCCATCGCGGATGGATTCATCGAGGGCGTCAAGTGCCCGGTAACAGACATCGCGGGTAAAATCCATGTTCACCCGTGTCATCTCGTCATTGAGTACAAAATAACCCGTTTTGCCCAGAATGTAATTTCCGCCTGTTTCCTGTACCAGGCCTACATCGACGGCAAAGTCCAGCAGCACCCGTGTGCCATACAGCGAAATCCCGGTTTCATCAGCCAGCCGTACCGCATCGATTCCCGCCTCCCCGGCCGCATCGATACCTGCCAGCAGACCACGATCACGCATCACCACGGTGGCCTGGAAAACAAACGGGGCAAAAGCAATCCACTGGGCCTGCGACTTTGCCTCGAGGGCACTGATTTGCCCCGCTCCCGGATTAAGTTTCATGTATAAATCATCCTTAACGTGCCTGCCGCGGGTATTACCGGGCGGCCTGTCAGCGAGATAATACAGTGACCGCAGCACCGTTTCATCCCACTCCGGCAACGCCTGCAAGGCTGATTCCCGGCCCCTCAGCCCGGCTCCGGAGCGGCATTCAAGCACTTCCAGTGTGGCTATATATATTCCCACCAGTACACACAGTCTTGTATAATTACGTGTTGCAAGAGACCGAGCAAAGGATGTGCCGTGATTGACGAGCTGAAGACACTGCTGATTTCCGAACTCAACCTGGAAGACATTACGCCCGAGGATATCGATCCGAGCGACCCGCTGTTTCGCGACGGGCTGGGGCTGGATTCGATCGACGCACTGGAACTGGCAGTGGTAATTGACAGGAAATACGGCATCAAGATCAAGTCATCCGATGAACGTAACAAGGAAATCTTCTCCTCCCTGAACGCACTGGCTGACTTCATTACCGACAACCGCACCCGGTAATGTCAAGCCAGCTCGTGAAGGGATTACAGAGCGGCTTGTTGATTGTCGGTTACCCGGTAATTATCTACCTGCTGCTGTCATATCAGGTTGCATGGCTGGGTGCCTTGCTGGTCTTCGGCCTGATCGTGTGGAAACTGCATCACCGGAATAACTGGCTGTGGCTGGCAGTGATACTGCTGGCCGGAATCCTCGTGGCAGCCCGACTATTCGGAATAGACGCAATACTCAGACTGTCGCCGCTGCTTATTCATATCAGCCTGTTCTATGTCTTCATACAAAGCCTGAAAACCACTCCATTGATCGAGCAATTTGCACGTCTGGATTTCGGCGACGCACTCCCGCCCGGCATTGCCGCTTACTGCAGAAAACTGACCATTCTGTGGACTGTTTTCTTTGCTGCCAATATTGCGGGCTGTGTGTGGCTTGCCATTTGGGGCGATGATGCGACCTGGGTTCTCTACAACGGACTGATTGTCTACCTGCTTATCGGCACCCTGCTGGTGGGTGAATACCTGTGGCGCAGGATTGCTTTTCCCCACATGGAAATTCCGTCACTCGCCCACACTGTGCGCAGCATGATCAACAACGGCCACAAGGTCTGGGAACAGAAAAAGCATGACGGCACCTGATCAACCAGACAACTGCTGCCTGCACTTTGCGTCAAGTGAAACACAACCGCTGGCCTGCATGGCAGGCACCGCCATTTCGCTCGGACAGTTTCAGGCCGATATCGAACGGCTTGCCAGACAATTGCAGCATGACGGCGACATCCTGATCAGTTGCCCGGGACGTTATGCATTCAGTGTCGGCCTGCTGGCATCCTGGCTGAGCAAGCGGACAGTCGTGTTGCCACCCAATCACCTAAATGAAACCCTGCGGGACATCCGCAACCGGTTCAACATCGCCTTTGAATGTGATGCTGAATGGGGGCGGCAGTTACCGGGCAATAATTCCAGTGCAGCACACGGCAGCTGGGAGCCGCAGCTGCCCGCTAACCTACACGCGCTGAAACTGTTTACCTCGGGCTCAACCGGCACTCCCAGGATCATCACCAAATCTGTCACCAGGCTGCTCAATGAAGCCCGCGCCATTGCTGCGGAGTTCGACTGGCCTGATGGGCCAGTGGTGGCCGGGGTGCCGCCACAGCACCTCTACGGACTGACCTTCTCGATTTTGCTGCCCTGGGTGCTGGGCAACGCATGGGTCGACGACATGCCCCGCTACCCTGGCGACGTGTTACTGGCCCTGCAGCAAAATGGCGGAAAAACACTGATCAGTGTCCCCGCCCAGTACCAGGCGACAGTGGAAGACGGCACCGACCTTCACGGTATATTGTGCGTATCATCCGCCGCTCCACTGCCCGGCAGCCTCGCCCGGCAGTGGCAACAGCAGCACGGCACTGACATCCTCGAAATCTACGGCTCCACCGAGACCGGCGTTGTGGGTCATCGCCGGCACACATCCACCGGGACATGGCAGACCTTTCCCCAGGTCAAGCTGTCAGTAGAACAGGACCTGCTCAAGGTAGACTCCCCCTTTGTCAGCGATGAATTCACTGACGGGTTCCTCACAGCCGACCGGGTATTGCTGGATGAACAGGGACACTTTCATTTGCTGGGCCGCGCGGATGCCATCGTCAAGATTGCGGGCAAGCGGGTATCCCTGACGAATATCGAGGACAGCATCTGCACCTGTCACGGCGTTGCGGAGGCTGCTGTCATCGCGGTACCCGCGAAGGGAGTGGTACGCGACATGGCCATCTGGGCAGCCGTCGTGGCAGCCGGGGACTATCCACTGTCACCACGACAACTGCAAGCGGAGCTTCGCGACAAGCTCGATGGCATCGAGATTCCCCGACGCATACTGGTGGTTGATCAACTGCCACGCACAAGCAGCGGCAAATTACCCTGTAATGCAGTGGCACAACTGTTCGATGAGTTTGACCGGACCCGTGTTCAATTTTGACAATATCCGCCACTCCCGGGACGGCAACATCCTCACCTGCAACTGCCAGGTAGGGGCTGACATGCCTTTCTTCAATGGACATTTCCCGGCTTTGCCCATCATGCCGGCGGCGGTCCAGATCGAAATGCTCAATTCACTGTTACAACAAACAAACTGGAACGTTATTATTACTGGAGGACGCGGTCTGAAATTCACCGGCCGTGTAGCACCGGGCGACGCCCTTGCCATCCGTCTGCAACGAGAGTCATCCGGTGATGCCAGCTTTAGCGTGGCGAATAATGTCACCGTGGTATCAAGGGGTTTTCTACAGCTGGCAGGTAACACCCTTGATTGAAAAAGTGTGCGGACTGATCCCGGTGTACAACAACCCCATGACCATCGCGAAGGTTGTCGATGGTCTGCAACGGCATATAGAGGACATCATCATAGCGGACGACGGCAGCGATAATGAAACGCAGGCCATTATCGAGCAACTGGCTGCCCGCAACCCGGAGCATATCCATGTACAGCATTTGCCCGTCAACCGCGGCAAGGGCGCTGCCGTCAAGACAGGACTGCAATGTGCCCTGGAACTCGGCTGCAGCCATGCCCTGCAGGTAGATGCCGACGGACAGCATGACCTGGGTGACGTCCCGCAGTTTCTGGCGCACATGCATGCCGCACCGGATGCGCTGATACTCGGTGCACCGGTATTCGGTGATGACATTCCCGCAATTCGCAAGTATGGCCGCAAGTTGACCACCCTGATGATCGCCCTCGAGGCCGGTACACTGAAACTGCCCGACGCCATGTGCGGTTTTCGCATTTATCCGGTTGCCCCGATCTGCGCACTGCACACCCTGTGCGCGAGAATGTGTTATGACCCGGAAATCATGATCCGGGCATACTGGGCAGGCATCCCGGTACAGTCCATCCCCACCCGGATACGCTACCTGTCCGCCGTGGAAGGGGGTATCTCACACTTCCGCGGCATACATGACAACGTCCTCAACGTCGGCCTGCACACCATCCTGGTCCTGCAGGCACCGCTGCGCTGGCTGCTGCGCCCCGGCAAGGTACGCAGGAAATGAGCGACTGGATCACGGCCAGGGAACGGGGCAGCAGCTGGCTGATCAACTTCATGATCTGGCTGTGCCAGCGCCGGCGCCGCTGGCTGGTCAATCTGCTGCTGTACCCGATCACCGCCTATTTTTTCATTACCGGGCGCACGGCACACCGGGCCAGCAAGCATTTCTTCACCCGGGTGAAGGGTCAGACCCGCTGGTCTGATTATTACCGCCAGCTACTGTCCTTTTCACGCTGCCTGGTCGACCGCGTTACTATTCTTGTCGGCGATGCAGACCAGTTTAAGGTGCGCCCCAGCGGACGCGAGGCACTGATGCAAGCCCAGCAAGAAGGTCGCGGTCTTATCATGCTGGGCTCGCACCTGGGCAGTTTCGAGGCTTGCAAGCTGTTCGCCAGGGACAGGCTGAACATTGATATCCATATCGTCGCCTACTTTGCCGGCTCGACCAAGATCCGCCAGGCACTCGATGCGATCAACCCGAAACTGCAGCAGAACTTTATCGACCCGACCGAACCCGACGCGGTATTTCGCATGCGCGACGTGATCGACAGCGGTGGCGTTCTCGCGATCCTTGGCGACCGCACCGGTATCGGTGAAAAAAAGGTGGCCGTCGACTTTATGGGTGAACCAGCCTGGCTGCCGTCAGGCCCCTATTATCTCGCTGCCATCCTGCATTGTCCGATATTCTGTTTTTTCGGCTTGCGGGTCGGCCACTACAGTTACGATACATACGTCAGCAAGCTGGCCGACCATGTAGAGCTGGCACGCGGACAACGCGAGCAGCAGGCCCAGGTTTATGCGCAGCGCTACGCTGACCTGCTGGCGGAAAAGGCCCGGGAATATCCCTACAACTGGTTTAATTTCTATGAGTTCTGGAACGTGGAGGCGGAAACCAGGTCATGACTGTCACGGTCCACCATGAAATCCCGTTTCACGACGTCGACAGCCTCGGCATAGTCTGGCACGGGCACTACTACAAGTACTTTGAACTTGCCAGAACCGCACTGTACCGCTCGCTGAACTTTGATGTCGATGACATGGGACGTCTTGGTTTTTCATTCCCTGTCATTGAATCGCAATGCCGCTACACTACAGCACTTCGATACGGACAACAGATCGACATTTCGGCACGCTTCCGTGAATGGGAATACTACATCCGCATCGAGTACCAGATATGCGCAGCCGGATCAGGAGAACGTGCCGCCTACGGTTATACCAAGCAGGCAGTGTGCGACCTGGCGGGAGTGCTACAACCGTACGTGCCGGATGCCGTTACGGACATCATCGCAGGCCATGATACGACAGCCACACAGCATACTGGCTAGCCTGCTGCTGCTTGCAGCGGCAGTATTTCCCGTGCTGACGGTGGCACAGGACACGCCAGACAGCGTGCTGGAACGTATCCGCATACAGGAGACCCGGCATTTCAGCTACCGGGAAACCCGGATCCTGAAACTGCTGGAGGAACCGTGGCTGGCCACCGGGGACATGTACATCTCCCCGCAACAGATGGTCATTGCCCGGCAATCACCGACGCCTGTGTTTACCGTCATCACTGCCGACCGGATGCAGCATATCGACGCGGGGCAGAACATCGATCGCAGCCTGAAACTGGAGCACCCGTTTGCAGTACCCGGAATGGAGCCTTTCATGCAACTGCTGTATCGCCCGACCGGTGACACTGAACAGGAACGGTACGACGTGAACAGCTTCGAGACTGCCGGGCAACGCTGGTCCCTGCAACTCGCCCCGCGGCAGAACACGGCAGACGGCATCATCCGCATAGAGCTATCCGGTGACAGCGGCCTCGGGCCGGACCGCATGGTGCTGGAACATGCAGACGGTGATCGGACGGAATGGCAACTGTCATTACAGTCGCAGGGCGAGGCAGCCGGGCGCAAAATGCAGCAGCTACTCGAGTCAATACATCAAGCACCATGACAAGGGCATGGGTCTTTCTGCTGTTTGCTGCCGGCCTTGCCACGTCAGCCATGCAACTGACCACCATCCGTACCGATATCAGTGACTTCTTTTTTTCCGGTACTGCCGCTGACCCCGGTTACCGGGTAGGCCAGATTCAATCTGAAAAACTGGCGCGACGCTACCTGATCAGCATTGCCCACCCGGGCGTTGCCAGTCCCACCGCCGGAGAATTCATGACGGCACTGCAACGGGCGCTGGCGGAATCGGAGCAGGTCCGGCGTGTCTGGACAGAGCCGTTCAGCCAGACAGACATCCTGCAGCTGCTGCGCTTTTATGCACCCCACCAGCTGCAGCTGCAGTCGTTGCAACCCGAACATGAAATCAGCCGGCTACTCAGTCCGGCAGGCATGGCATCACAGGCGGATATTATCAAGGCAGCACTGTTGGGGCCCGACCCGTCACTGGTCAAATCACTGCTGGCTGACGATCCCATGTTGCTGACGCTGGCATGGTTCAGTCGAGTGACCCAGGCATACAAGCCACCGGACACAGACCCTGCCTTTAGTGCATTTTTCCTGGAAACGTGGCCCGCGGGGCTGGATACCCTCGCCCAGCAAGGCTTTCAACAGACGCTGACAGAGATCTTCAGCGCACTGAACAGCCACCACGACGAGCGCTTTACGCTGGCAATGACCGGCGTACCGGTATTTGCCGCCAACATCCAGGCCCAGGTCAAGCGCGACGTCACCCGCATCAGCACCCTCTCTATCGGGCTCGTCATCCTGCTGTCCTGGCTGGTGTTTAGATCGTTCCGCGCACTGCTGTGTATCGGTATCATGCTGCTCACGACCGCTGGCATCGCAGCCCTGTTGACCCAGTGGGTATATGGCTACCTGCACGGCCTGACGCTGGCCCTCGGCACCACACTGATCGGTGTCTGTATCGATTACTTCATTCACAGCATGGTACATGCAGGGAACAGTACCGGCGCGGACCGGGTGCTGGCCATCCGCCGCATCTGGCCGGCACTGCTGGTCGGCGGTGCAACCACCCTCATCGGTTACACGGCGCTGAGCCTCAGTGGCTTTCCCGGTCTGCAGCAGGTGGCCGTGTTCACCGGCAGCGGTATCGTTGCGGCATTACTGATCACCCGTTTCATATTGCCCGATCTGCTGGACCTGTTCCGTGTACAGGTCCAGCCACACATCGACCTGTCACGGGTGCTCACAATCGCTGTCGGCTCCCGCTCACACTACCTGGTGATCGCAACCATTCTCTGCCTCCTGCTGGCGGGCGGCACCCGGATACGCTGGAGTGATGACCTGGGCACGCTGGCGCCATCACTGCAACAACTGGCAGAAACAGACCGTTCGATACGTGCACGCCTGTCCAGCATCGAACCCGGTCGCTTCGTTCTCGTGAGCGGTGACGACATGGAAGCCGTGCTGCAAACCGCTGAGGAGGTACAACGGCAGCTGGCAGAACTGCAGCAACAGGGCAAGCTGGACGCGTACTACCCGCTGTTTCCCTGGATTGCATCAAGACAGCTGCAAACCCGCAACGCGCAGGCGTGGAACGACGCCCTTAACCCGGCGGTCCGGGAACGCTGGATAAAAACATTGACAGACCATGGACTTAGCGCCGCCGCCTTTCCCGCGCTGACCACAGCACCCGCGCCCCTGCTGGCAACAGCACAGGCCCTGGACTCGCCGGCCGCTGCCCTGCTGTCCACGCAGTTGCTGCAGGACACCACCGGCAGCACCGCAATCATCTGGCTGGGCAGGCATCAACCCCAAGCATTGCAGGACACACTGCAGGCCATCCCGGATGCCCGCTATTTCAGTCAAAAGGACGCTATCGGGCAATTAGCCAGCGACTATCGGCGCAAGGCCCAGAGCATGCTGTTATGGGGCATACTGGTCATCCTGGCACTGCTGAGCGTACGCTACCGGTCTGTCATGGAGGCACTGCGAGTGCTCACGCCGGCCACCCTGTCAGTCATGTTGCTAGTGGGTCTGTGGGGACTTTCCGGCACCGCTATAGGCATGCTACACCTGATCGGCCTGCTGCTGACAGCGGCGGTTTGTGTGGATTATGGCGTGTTTTTTCTGGAAAATAGCAGCGCCAACAGGCAGCGTACCTTTCAGGCCATCACTGTCTCCGCCATAACCACTGCGGCAGCATTTGCCAGTCTGGGTGCGGCTGAAAACCCTGCCTTGCATGCCCTTGCCGGGACAGTCGCCCCGGGGGTACTGGCAGGTTTTCTATTGTGCCCGGTAATGCTTGGGCATACAGCAAAAGGGAATAGACGCTAACTGTATTGATGCCACTCACCATGACCACACTGCCCCCACTACCCATCACAGCCTGCTCGGTATTCAGTGCCTGCGGTCTCGGCACGCAGAGTCTGTATGCTGCCCTGCTCGACGGGCAACACTGCCTGCATCCGCCGCGCCTGTTTGCTATTGACTTCCCGGCTTACTGCGGCGAGGTAGCGAGCGACCTGCTCCCGAAACTGAAGCCGTCACTGCAGGAATTCTCCACACGCAACGCACGAATTGCACTCGCTACCATTAACCACCCGGCTGACGGACTGCGTAGCGCCGTGGCACAGGCCGTTGACCGCTATGGGGCACAGCGGGTGGGTATCGTGCTGGGTACCAGCACCTCGGGCATTTACGAAACCGAGAATGCCTATGCCTCCCTGGAGGAACATGGCCGGGTGCCGGCATCATTCAGCCTGCCCAACCAGCATAGCTGGGTAGCGACAGCGCGCTTCCTGCAGGCCGAACTGGGACTGGAAGGCCCCTGCTACGTGATTTCGACGGCCTGTTCCTCGAGCAGCAAATCATTGGCCAGTGCACAACGGCTGATAACGACCGGGGTATGTGATGCGGTATTGACCGGCGGGGTAGACTCGCTGTGCCGCCTGACGATGCACGGCTTCAAGAGCCTGGATATCATGTCGGAACAACCCTGCACCCCGCTGGACAAGGACCGCAAGGGCATCAGCCTGGGCGAAGGTGCCGGGCTGCTGTTGCTTGAAAAACCACACGACACATTTTCGCACTGTGTACACTTGCTGGGCTGCGGCGAATCCTCTGATGCCCATCACATGACCGCCCCGCACCCGGAAGGCAAGGGTGCCGTCATCGCCATGCACGGAGCACTTGCCCAGGCCGGCGTCAGGGCGGCAGACATCGACTACGTCAACCTGCACGCCACCGGGACCGTACTCAACGACCGCGCGGAAATGCTGGCCATGGAACAGGTGTTTGGCCCCGAACTCCGTTGCAGTGGCACCAAAGGCCTGACCGGTCATACACTGGGGGCCTCCGGCGGCATCGAAACCATCATCACCTGGCTGAGTCTCAGGCATGGATTCAGACCTGGCACCTGCAACCTGAAGCAGGTCGACGCGGCCTTCCACTGCACCGTCATCCGTGACAGCGAGACGGACATTCCGGTTGCCCTTACCATGAATAACAATTTCGGTTTCGGCGGTAACAACACCTCTGTGGTACTGGGCTGGCAGCATGACTGATAGCGCGGCACTGTCTGCACCCGTTGCCATCCTCGGCAGCGGCTTGTGCATCCCGGACAAGGATGTCGCCACCGGACTCGGGTTTGCAGATGCCGGACTTGACGCATCGATACTGGCACCCATGGTGCGACGCCGCACCAGCACAGCGACACGGGTGGCAATTACCGCCGCCGGGCGCGCCTGTGCGGCTGCCGGTAACGACCACCAGCTGCCCGCCATCTTTGTGTCTGCCGTCGGTGAGATGCAGGTTACAGACAAACTATGCCGTTCAATCAGCCGGCAGGAATACCCGCTGTCACCCACCCTGTTCCACAACTCGGTACACAATACCGCAGCCGGCTACTGGAGTATGGCCACCGGCAGCATGGCCTCCATGCAAGCCATGGGCGCACTGCAGGACAGTTTTGCACTTGGTCTGCTGGAAGCCTGGTGCCAGTTGCAAACAATCGCGAAGCAGGTGTTGCTGGTCATCTACGATGAGGCCATGCCGGAGCAGCTACTGCCCGACTACACCTGGAAGGCCTGTGCATTTGCCCTGGTACTGGACCGTGATGCCCGCGACTATCCACTGCTACACCGACCCTTTCAGGCAAGCGCTGCAACTCCTGCCCGGCCTGTCACGGATTTCCCGGCTAGCAATCCGGCCATGGCCGCTCTGCCACTGTTGCAGACACTGCAACAGGCAAGCAGTGGCCGGCAACAAATCACCCTGTCGTCGGGGACACGACCCTGGCTGATCGATATGGTAATGCCGTGACATCGACAGCACACTGCGATTTCGAACAGCTGCTGCCGCACCGGCCACCCATGCTGATGCTGACCACCATACTGGCGCAGGACACAGACAGCATACACTGCACCAGTGTAATCGACGACCACAACCCGCTGCTGCACAACGGACTATTTCCTCCCACGGGCGGTGTGGAGCTGCTGGCACAGGCCGCGGGCAGCCTGCTCGGGACACGCATGACCGGCGACACGGCGCGACGAGGCGCTATCGTGCAGGTAAAATCCTTCCGGGTCGAGCAGGTGGCTATCCCGGCGGGTGCAGAACTGCACATCCAGGCCCGCTACCAGGCCGGCACTGCGGAGGCGGCTTTATTCGAGGGCGAGGTATTTTTCGATGAACGGTGTTTCTTTACAGGTACTTTGATGATTGCATTACTGCCAGGGGAATACGAATGACACGCAAGGCCCTTGTTACCGGTGGCAGTGGCGGTATCGGCGGGGCCATCGCCGAACGCCTGGCCGCAGACGGCATGCAGGTATGGATACACTACCGCAACAATCCTGACAGTGCGCAGGAGGTCGCGGACCGGATCACTGCGCCGGGAGGCAGCGCGTCGATTATCGGCTTTGATGTTACCGACGGGGAACAGTGCCAGCAGGCGCTGCATGACCTGCTCGCCAGCGAGGGGACCATTGACGTCGTCGTACACAATGCCGGCATCACCGCAGATGCACCCTTCCCCGGCATGGAAGAAGAACAGTGGCGAGACGTAATCGATACCAGCCTGCACGGATTTTTTCATGTCACCCGGCCATTGATCATGCCAATGATCCGCCAGCGCTGGGGAAGAATAGTCAGCCTCTCATCCATAGCCGCCCTGCATGGCAACCGCGGACAGACGAACTATGCCGCCGCCAAGGCCGGGTTGATCGGCGCCACACGTTCCCTGGCGAAAGAGGTGGCAAGCCGTGGCATTTGCGCCAACGTCGTTGCACCCGGCTTTGTGGATACCGACATGATCAGGGACATTCCGGCCGACCTCATCAGGGAGGTCGTCCCGATGAAACGTGCCGGCAGTACCGCGGAGATCGCTGCGGTCGTTGCCTTCCTCTGTTCTGACGATGCATCCTACATCACCGGCGAAGTACTCAATGTCTCGGGAGGAATTATCTGATGGCTGTCGCAGAATATGATGTCATTGTAGCCGGTTCCGGACCTGCCGGCTCGACTGCTGCCACCCTGCTGGCACAACAGGACCACAGGGTTCTGGTCATCGAGCGTGACAGCCACCCGCGTTTTCATATTGGGGAATCCATGCTGCCTCTGAGCACACCGGTTTTTGACCGCCTGGGTATCCAATGGGACAGGACGCAATACCTGCGCAAGAACGGTGCCCAGTTTATCGATGAAAACATCGGCAAACAGGTGCGTTTTTGCCTCAGTGGGCAGTACCAGCCCTACCAGGTGGAGCGTGCCCGTTTCGACCACATGCTGATCGACAACGCAGTTCGTCACGGCGCCCGCTTGCAGCAGCAGGAATCGGTAACGGCCGTCGCTATCGATGCCGACGGCGTACAGGTCACCACCGGGCTGGGGCAGTACCGGACGCGCTACCTTGTCGATGCAACCGGGCGCAGCACTCTCATGGGCAGAAAACAGGCCGGCATTGTACGCATCGAGAATCTAGG
>Ga0316191_10000701_pt1 | contig 22240 bp, 15 predicted proteins | sample Eddworburr2cm_MG_FD_204928 | JGI IMG/M metagenome (GOLD analysis project Ga0316191, IMG submission 204928) | Coastal sediment microbial communities from Maine, United States - Eddy worm burrow 2 cm | ecosystem: Environmental > Aquatic > Marine > Coastal > Sediment | place: USA: Maine... | reverse complement strand
CGACTACTTCTCTCAGTGTCGAAGAGTTCTTCGACTCGGTTGGCAAGGCGAGTGCTGCCGCTGCAGGTGCCTCCGACGGCGAGCAGCTCTACATTGAGGTGCTGGTTGCAGGATCCGAAAATAATCAGGCCGCGCAACTCGCTGCGCTCAAGAAACTGGTTGCTGCCTACCCCAAGGATGCGCGGACGCATATGCGTTTGGGTAATTTCCTGAACGGGCAACAGGATTTCGCCGGGGCCGCAGAGCATTTCACACACGCGACACAATTGAATCCGGAGTTTGCCGGGGCCTACAACTCGCTGGGCTATGCGTACCGCAGTCTCGATGATCTCGAACAGGCCAAGGCGGCTTTTGAAAAGTACGTCGAACTTCTGCCGAACGAGGCGAATCCGCAGGATTCCTACGCCGAGTTGCTGATGGAGATGGGCAATTACGGTGAGTCGATCGAGCATTATCAAATGGCCGTCGATATCGATCCGAACTTTTCTTCAGCCTACGCCGGCATCAGCACGAATTATTCCCTGATGGGCGAATCCGAACGAGCGCAGGAAGCGGCAGATCAGATGCTCGCCGTCGCGCGCGTTTTCGCTGAGCGCCAGAACGCGCTGTTTCAGTCGGCAACTTCACACTTGTTTGCCGGAGACATCGACGCGGCAATGAAAGTGTGCGAGACCATAGCTTCAGAGGCGGAAGTCGCAGGGGATCATAGTGCGGTTGCGGGAGCGCACGAGTACATGGGTGATGTGATGCTGAATACGGGCGACGCCGCCAAGGCGGAAGAGCATTTTGCCGCCGCGCTCGAACATCGGCAGCAAGCCGATATAAATGATGCTAACAAGGCACAGGCCCAACGTGCTTATACATTCAAGACCGCGATCGCCGCGATGATCGCAGAAGATGCGGAAGCGGCTGCGGCCAGGACCGCTGAGTACACGGCCGCCGCCGAGGCAAACGGCACCGCGTTCGAACGTCGTCGTATCCATGCACTGGCGGGTTACCTCGCCATGAGCAACGACGATATGGCCGCTGGAGCAGAGCATCTGGCGCAGGCCAGTCAGTTCAATCCGGTCGTGCTGTACTGGTCTGCCGTGGCACATAACGCGATCGGCAATAAAGACAAGGCCATGGATCTCGCGTCCCGTGCTGCCAATCGCAACACGCTGTCAGCAAACCTGCCGTTCGTACGGGCAAAAGCAATGAAGTTGCTCGAGGAACTGAACGCGGGCGAGGTTTAGCCGGTCATCGAGAGAAAGAAACGGGGTCGGACACGTAGGTTCGACCCCTGTTTCTTCAGAATCGGCGTCGCTCGATAGAGTCTCCTATATTGCGATCTTGACGAACAACCTGATCAAAGCGGACAAGCATGGGCAGTAATATCCAAGGCAAAGGCATCAATACGAAAGCGATTCACGCGGGCGAAGACCGACGCTCGAGTACGGGCGCTTCCGCACCGGACCTGGTCATGTCCAGTTCGTTCCTGATCGACGAGGAAGTCAGTTTCTCGGCCAATAATCTGGACGCAGACTCACCCTATATTTACACGCGATGGTCCAACCCGACGATCGCACAGCTCGAGGAAAAACTCGCAACGCTGGAGCAGGCCGAAGCGTGCATCGCCCTGGCATCGGGCATGGCGGCAACGACCGCTGTCCTGTTGCAGTTTCTGAGCCAGGGGGATCACCTGGTAATCAGCAGCACCAATTATCCGGGAACAGCGGAATTTGCGCGGCAATCGTTGCCGCGCTTCGGCATCAGTGTCACTCCGGTAGACACGCGAGAGCCTGAAAACATCCGCAACGCGATGCGCAGCGAGACAAAGATGATCTGGCTGGAGACGCCGTCCAATCCGCTGCTTCGGCTAGCCGATATTGCAGCCTCGGCGGACATTGCCAGGCAGCAAGGCGCGCTATTAGTCGTCGACTCGACGTTCGCCACGCCGATCGCGACCCGACCCCTGGAGCTTGGTGCCGATCTGGTCGTGCATTCGTTAACGAAATACATCGGTGGTCACGGCGATGCGATGGGTGGCTCGATTTGCGGCTCGCGGGAGTTGATCTCGGAGCTACGCGGCGAAGCCCTCACGCACTATGGTGGTGTGATTAGTCCGTTTAATGCGTGGCTTATCATGCGCGGCATGGCGACCCTGCCGATGCGCATGCGCGCACATGAAGGAAACGCGTTTGCCGTCGCCGAGTATTTGGAGAATCATCCGCGCGTGGAGCTCGTGATCTATCCCGGACAGGAATCGCACCCACAGCACGAACTCGCGAAACGACAGATGGACAATTTTTCGGGGATGGTTTCTTTTCGCGTTGCCGAGGGAAAGCGGGTTGCCGAACGCATGATGTCTGGTCTCGACGTGATCCATTACGCCGTTTCGCTTGGGCATCACCGCAGCTTGATTTACCTGATGCAAACCGAAGACCTGATCGGTTCTTCCTATCGCCTGGAGGGCGAGGATCTCGAAAATTATCGAGCCACGGCCGGCGACGGGTTGTTTCGCTTGTCAGTCGGTCTCGAGGACGCCAAAGATCTGTGCGAGGACCTTGAGCGCGCGCTTTAGGCAAATAGGGTTCGACTCCTATATATTCTCGCCGGCACTCCTTGGATGAGATCTGCCTTATGCGTTGACGCGATCAAACGAAAGACGAATCGTAGAGGCGGTTACCAATGCAAGAAAATCGCTATCGCTTGATCAGGAGGGAGTGGCGTCGTACCTTCAGCAGCATATCCAGACTGATCCGCTTGCTCTTGCACCTCATATCAACGCGAACAGAGTTCTGATGGTGATTGCGAATTTTGATAAGGCTGTACCCTATGAATCGCAGCTCGCCCTCAACAAGGCAATGGGAAATACAGAGACCATAACAGGTCCAACGGGCCGCCCCGGCGCGGCCGCCTGTCTCTTTTACCTGTGCCATAAAGCGCGGAAGTTTTTCGACGGAAAATTCGGCGAAGAGCTGGCAAAATCCGCAATGGCGTCAACGGCAATGGACGGTTGCAGCGACACCCCTCCAAAATATAGATGATAGCTTTCCGTAACTGCCTGCTGATTTCTTTGCTTGCTTTGTCGGCGTGCGCAAGCTCGGGTGCAAAGACACAACCGGACAGCGACGTCGCCCTGACCAGTGAGAAGGCGAGCAGCATGCCGATGGGGAAAACGACTGACGTGGCCTCAGCGCAAACTGATCGTGAAAGCACCAGCATCTACGGAGATGTGATCGGCGAACCTTTCACGGAGGCCCCGGTCGCCGCGGAAGAGAGCGTTCCCATCATAGATCGTACCCAAAAGACGGTTTATAACGTCGTCAACAATTCGTCGCTATGGTTCGACAGCTTTTTCGGTTCCACCGATGCTGAACAGACGAGCAATGTAAGGCGCGGCAGCCTGACGCTGGGGGCCCACTGGGATGAGCGTGACGGCGTGGATCCAATCGCACGCATGAAAGCCAGGATTCCGCTTGACGCGCTTAAGGAGCGGACGCGTTTGGTGTTTGGTCGCGACAATATCAACGAGTTCGTCGATGGCAGCGCTGATGACGCCAGTCACTCATTGCCGGGCCAATTTAATGACTTTGAGGATGATGACTGGCTATTCGGTGTTGGCTACAGCAGGAACGACGATTTATCGAACGGATTTGACTTCAATGTCGGCGTCAAGGTTGCCACGCCCCTGGAGCCTTACGTCCGCACAACGTACCACTGGAATCACGCATTCAGCGACGCAGTGCTGTGGCAGCTGCGACCAAGGGTATTCTGGCAGAACCAGCGTGGATTTGGGGCATCCGTCAACAGTATTTTCGACTATGCCGTGAATCCAACATGGCTGCTGCGTTCCTGGATAATTCTTTCGATAGAAGATGAAATAGACGGTTTGGGTTGGACGAATAATTTTAGTGCATACCAAATCCTGACAAACAAAACGGCCGTCTCTTATCGGTTGTTTGCATCCGGCGAAACGGATGACGACGTCGAGTTGCAGGACTATGGATTTGAGTTACGCTACCGCCGACGTATTTCTCGGGACTTTCTGTTCCTGGAGGTGTCGACGAGTCTCTCCTGGCCTCGGTATTTCCTTGAGGAGACCCGTGAGCGTAACTTCGGCGTTGGCCTGGCATTCGAAATGCGGTTTGGCGACTGGCCGGGACGCAAGCAGGATATGGCGACTGGCGCGCAGGCAATTAGGTAGTCGGCAACCGCGATCGGCGAGGGCAGACAGAGTGCCAACGATACGCTGTGCGGCTCAGTTCCTCACGCATTCGAGGTGTGCCGTTATCCAGTCCGCTCCGCCGGCTACATCGCCAAGGACGTCCGATGAGCCAAAGATGCCGGAACGATGCACGACAGAGATGCCCGCGTAGCAGTTGCGCACCGACTTTGCTTTGAAGAGCCGCCGCAGCGGAAAGTCTACCTGCATGTCCAGGTAGCTCAGCGCTCGCGCGGTTTTCTTGCCCTTGGCCCCCTGTTGGAGTTGCTCGGGAATCGGCACCTTCTCGGCAAACGACAGGCCGAAGCCGATACTCCAACGGAACCACTCCTCGCGGCTCCAGGCACCATAACCCCTGCCCATGGCAGACAGAAACAGCGCATAGCTGTTGAACGTGCCGTTTCCCTCGCTGGCTTCGAAATGCCGATAAACGGCAAACCGCGCGCTATAGTCGGCACGCTCCCCTGCAACAAGCAGTTTTCCCAGGGTGATTCCACCCAGTGTCGCGTCCGAGAATTCGTCGGCGTTGAAATTACCCTGGTCGATCTCGCCGACTATGTTGCCGTCTGCAGAGTAACCGTAGTTGACTCGCCACGACCATTCCGAGGCGCGCTCCGGCACAGTATTGTATTCCGGCTCAAGCAAGTTGCCGAAAGTATAGGTGCCGCCCAGGTAGAATGTTGTCGCCCTGCTTGCATCGACGATCGGACTCTTCCGTACCGCCGGATCGATGCTGTCGAATCCGATATTGCCGAAAATCATGACGCGATCCGTCAGCGCGTAGGACGTATCGAGTCCGAGCGAAAACCACTGTGAACTGCCAGGGGCGTATTCCGGACGACCTGGGCGGGCTTCGTCGGCGCTTACGCCGTAGTAGTAGTCAGTAAGATCTTCGTCGCGCCATTCCCAGTTAACGAACGGCGAAACCCTCAGGCGTCGGTAATCGAACGTATATCGGTAGGATAACTCGGCGCTCTGGCCGTTGTGTCTGCCCAGCGTATCGGCGAGCCAGGCGGCCTTGAGTTCGCCCCACTGGCCGCGCACTCGCATCTCTACGCCGCCATCGATCGATTGTTCGCGAGCCTCGACGCCTTCGTAAAATACGCTGTCGCCCGGATCGAGGTTGTCAAAACGAACTCGCGCCAGCAAATTGAGTTCTACGGCATGTTTGTTGAGGACATGCACGCCAGCCGCCGTGCCGCGGGAAAAAACGTGCTTGCCTTTGTAAAGAAGAAGCGGGACTAAATCGATCGGCCAGTCGCTGACAGTGTCGGCCGGCCGATAAACATTCTGCCGGATATGCAGTGCGCCACCGAGCCCCGCGCTGCCGGTCGGCCAGCTGGAAAAGCTAAGCTCGGTTACCTCCTGTCCGGCAAACGCCGATGTTGCGACGATCAGGCAACAGGCAAGTGTCGCTTTTGCCAGCAAGTTGTCAACGTAGTTGATAAAGATAATCTCACCGGTTGTTCTGCTGCTATTTCATCGCGCTGGGATCTGCGCGGGCGGCGCGTCTGCGCCACCATACTGACTACAAAATAGATTTCATTATACCGGCAGCAAACTGACCCAGGGTATCCCGCAAAGTACTTAGAAGGATAACTCCACGAACCCGTGGGTTCGCATACTGCGAACTGGTCTGGTGTCCATGCTTCACAGCTGTCAAACTCGACTGCCGATGTACAGACTCATGTCCATACTCGTCGTCGATCCGATGCGCTTCTGCTGTGCAACACTGATGCTCTGCACAGTCGCCTGCGGCGGCGGCGCTGCACAGAATGAAGCGGCCGCGGAAACCCAGCCGGTCGAGACGGCGGCAGGCACGGAACCGTTGTCAGTGCCCGAATCTGATGTCGAAGCCTTGTCCGACGATCTGCCGCCTGTGCCATCCAGTTTAATCTGGCAGCCGTGGCATGGTGACTATGACGGCATGGTCGAACGTCGCATCATTCGTGCGTTGGTGCCGTTTGGCGGCTACCAGTTTTACTACGAAAATGGTCAGCCTCGTGGTGCAAGTTACGAACTGTTGCAGCGGCTGGAGGAATACCTCAACAAGGAAGCGGGTCGCCGCAACGTCAAGATTTACGTGGTGACGATCCCGATGAGCAGGGATGAATTAGTGCCGGCCCTGTTGGACGGCCATGCGGATCTGATTGCTGCCGATCTTACGATTACACCGGAACGCTCACGGATCATTACGTTTGCGCGGCCGATGTTGACGAATGTCAATGAGGTCGTTGTTACCGGGCCGGGCGCGGCGCCGCTCAAATCGCTCGACGACCTGAGTGGCACAAGCATAGTCGTGCGCCAGTCCAGCAGCTACTTCGAACATCTGGGACAACTCAGCGCAGACTTCGCGAGCAGGGCACTCGAGCCACCCGACATACGCCTCGCGGATGAAATCCTCGAAGCCGAAGACCTGCTTGAGATGGTCAACGGCGGAATTATTCCGATCACGGTTATGGATGACTACAAGGCCCGCTTCTGGGCTGGCGTATTTCCGAACATTAACGTGCGAGAAGATCTTTCGATCAACGAAGGAGGTTCGATCGCCTGGGCGATGCGCAATGACAGCCCGGTGCTGGAGGCGACCATCAAGGGGTTCCTGCGCAAATACGGCAAAGGCACGATGATCGGAAACGATACCTACAATCGCTACCTGTCGAGTGCATCGCGGGTCCGCTGTTCACACACTCGCCAAGCGCTGGGCGATATGCGTGCGTTGTCCGACGTATTTAAAAAATTCGGTGAGCGGTACGATTTCGACTGGCTCATGCTTGCGGCGCAGGGCTACCAGGAATCCGGCCTGCGGCAAGACCGCAGGAGTCCGGCAGGTGCAATAGGGCTGATGCAGATCAAACCGTCCACGGCGGCGGACAAAAACGTCGGTATCGATGACGTCACCACCGTTGAAAACAACGTGCACGCGGCGGCCAAGTACATGCGATTCATCGCCGATCGCTATTTCGGCGATGAAAAATTCAACACCGTGAACCAATGGCTATTCAGCCTGGCGGCTTACAACGCCGGGCCCGCCAAGATCAATCGGTACCGCAAAGAGGCGGCGGAACAAGGCTACGATTCATATCGGTGGTTCGATAATGTCGAGATCATCGCAGCGCGCAGGATAGGTCGCGAAACCGTCACCTACGTCAGCAATATTTTTAAATACTTCGTGGGTTACCGACTTGCGCTGGAACGTGGCGCCATACGTGACGATCTTTATGGCGACGATCTTCAAGACTGCATCGTGCAAACGGTGCAATAGCCGCACCTGGTTTTAACCGGGATACTCGAGCAGGGCAGCTTGTTGTCTATCACATACGTGCGGAAGTAATTTCAGGTCCGGCTGGCTAGAAAAAGCGGGCTGAGCATGCTGTTACGGGCGCTGCTCCGACGTCCCCGGGCGGTATTTTTCCCGCTGTGCCAGAAAGTCCGAATTGGCTTCCTCGATCGCCTTGCCGCACTGATCTTTTGACGTCAGGAATCGATCCTTGAACTGCTTGGCGAGAAACGAGAGACCTCCCGTTGCCACGGCTGCGCCTCCCTCGAGCAACGCGCTCTCTGGATCCAGCGCCAGTGTCGGCCGCAACAGCGTTCCATTGACCTTGATGAATGGATTCACCAGGCCGGAGAAACTCAGGCCGAGTCCTTTCATGGGCACCGTTCTGATATTGGCCGAAATTTTTTCCGACTTCAGGTCGACTGACGCCTCTGAAAAAACGCGAATCTTGTCTGTCTCTGCCACCAAGAAAGGCTTGCCGCTGACAACGCCATCGCGGACGATCCCCAGCGCAGCGGCGCATTTGAGTTTTGTATAAGGATCGGATTGGACAAACGGGTTGACCGCGTCTATGACTTCGAGCAGGAAATCACCGGCAAAATGACTCAGCGCCGAAGAGCGAATTTTGCCTTCGCCGCCAACAATTCTCATATAGCCGCCGAGGGACCCGGCCAGCTCACTATACGTTTTGCCGCGACCCGCCAGCACCGTATCCACGTCGAATCGCGGCAGCGATGCCAGCTCGTCCGGCGTTTCCGCAGGAAGGCCAAGATGCAGCGCCGAACCCTGGATATCGAGTAGGAGCTCAGCGAAGGTATCGACCGATTTCAGGGCGAATCCGCCCGACACGGTGCCGCCAACGCTATTCTCGAGGCTAAATTTCGGAACCAGCAACGCGCCATTGTCGACGGAAGCGAGTAACTCAATATTCTTGAGCGAGCGCTGGCGCAGGACGAGCTCGCCAATGGATATATCCACCGCCGAGCGGAATTTTTCGAGCTCGTCCAACGGAATATCGGTAGCGGGAATCAGGCGCGCCCGCTCCTCGGCGACCGTAACCTCCGCGGGATCTTTATCGGCAATCGGCGGCAGATAAGGCGCAATGTTCAAGCGGCGGGAGCGGAGCTGCACATCGAAATTTGGTACTTCACCGCTGCGAATCGTAAGTGCGCCGGTGAAGTCGCTGTCGCCAATTGCCGCCTGGAAATCATCCATTGTCATGACGTTGCGGGTGCCGCTCAAATGAAACGTCACGCGAGCCGGGTCATCTGGCAGCGGCCGGCCCGCGAGGACACTGAAATTGTCGACGCTCGCTATATCGAGGTCAAACATAAAGTCAGTCTTGTCGAAGTTTGGCGGTCTGTCGATGCTGCCTTGCGCCCGCAGCGTGCCCTGTCCGAGCAGCATGGAAAAGTTGTCGAGCGTCCACACGGCGTTCACCCAGGATCCGGAGGTCTTGAGGTCGAATGGCAGGATCACCCTGGAGCTTGTCTGGGACAGCTCCGGTGCGAACACGAGTACATCCGGCGATCCGGCATCGATTGTGAATCGACCGCGCCCAAGCCTCGGATCCAGCGCGAATTCGAGATCGGCATCGAGGTGGGACGATTCCAAACGAAACTCGAGTTTCGAAAGTGCCAGGACGTCGTTTTTGACGCTGATTTTCGAATTCAGGCTGAACGACTTGTCGAAAGCCACAAATGCGTCATTGACGGGGAGTAATCGGGAAAGCTCGTCTCCCGAAATCTCGATTTGCAGGTCCGTCCCGTTCATCGAGGGCATGCCACCGAGCGTGCCGCCGAGTTTCATCTTCGCGCCGGCCAATGTTGTCGACACATCGTTCAGCAGGATTTGATTGCCGCGACTTCGGATCCGCCCACTGCCGTCGAAAGCGCCGGCTGGTAACGCCTCGACTTCCATGCCAAATGCAGCCAGCGTCGCTTTCAGGTCAGGCGCCGAGCCCGAAAAACGAATGTCCGTATTACGCTCAAGCGGTTGCTCGCCAATGAAACCGTCAACGCGAATCGAATCGTCGCCAAACCGGGCGCTGCCGTTTTGAATAGAAAATCCGTTCTCCGAACGGCCAATGATCGCTGACGCTTCAAACGCTGCATTGGGTATTCCCGCAACGCCGGCCGCATCGGCAACGGCATCGAGACTCGCGCCGCGTACGCTGACGTCCAGTTGGCTTCCGACAAAATCGGGTTCGAGCGTGACGATCCCCTCTGCGGTTGCTTCGTATTCCCGGTCGCTCCCTATATTCGCTTTCAGTTCGTGCAGCGCGAAACCAGCGTCGGTTCGCTCGACTCTGCCCGCAAGCTGATAGGGCGCGTACGGCAACTTGTCCGCATCGATACCAAATGCGACGAGTGTCTTCGCTAGATTTTGACCCGATACCTTGAGCTGCATATCGGTATCTCGTTCGAGCGGTTCGTTTCCGATCAGTCCGCTGAATTCCGCGCGTCCGTTCCCAATGCTTGCCTTACCGGAATCGATACGTACACCCTTATCCACCCGCTCGATTGCGACTACCAGATCAACCGCATCCGCTGGTGCATGTTCGATCCCGGCTGCCTCGGTGAGTGTCCTGAGGTTCGGGGCCTGAAGCTTCGCCTGCAACTGTGTGCCGACGAACTGAGGAGAACCATTGACAGTGCCCTCGATCGTAAACTGGACGTCATTCGCTTTCGTCGCCAGGCTGACCGATGTCTCCTGGTCAGTTATCGGCGTGAGGTCGACATCCATGGAAAACGGGCCACTGAGTTGTCCCGGCAGTCCCAGCAACTTGTTGAAGCGCCCGAAATCCGGTCCACTGGCACGCATTGTCAACCGGGTTCCGATCGGATCTGGGAAGCCGGCGATCTGCGCGACAACTTTCAATTGTGTTTTTCCGATCGCGATTGCCGCCTCGTCAATCGTCAGCATGCTTCCCGCTCGTCCAAGGCTGGCGACGATACTGAAGGGTTCCCCTGGGACGGCGTCGTTGCCGAGGAGGCGACCAACCGTGCTGGCATCGGGGCCGCTGGCCGCAACGCGAACATCGAAGTTCTGCAGGCTCTTGAGATTATCCACATGGCCGCTGCTATCGATCGAAAACTCGCCAAACTTGCCGTTGACAGCAACGAGCATCGTCTCCCCCAACGGTGCAATACTGGCATTCAAATTCAGCGGCCCGGTGGTTAGCGGCTCGACGCGCAGCAATTCGGTGAGATATTCGGCATTTGGCCCTTCGATATAAAGCTTTGCGGTCGGGCGTTCCGGATTAATCATATCCTCCAGCGTCGCCGTGCCTTCCATCCGTATTTCGCCAACATGCCCGGTCAGCGTGAAGTCGACGTTTCGAAATTCGACCAGCCCATCGATCGTAGCTGCCGTCACCAGCAGTTCGACCAGCCTGTCATTGATTGCGCCATCGATCTCCAGTTCGAGCCGGTTCGACTCGAGGCGAGAAAGGTCGATGTTGCTGGCCCGGAACTGAAACGGTTGCGGTCGATCCGGGTTGTCGTAGGACACCAGCACGTCGCGGACAGTCGCGTCGGTGACGAGAACCGGCAAAGACGGTCTTTCAGCGACCACCGGTACCTCAGCCTCGCTTTCTGCTGCCGATCGCGTCCAGTTGTCATTGCCCGTGGAATCCTGTTCCAGGCTCGCGCGCACGCCCTGGATATCAACGTTTTCGATCAGGATCGGGCCGTTGAGCAGCGACAGTGTGCGAATTACCGCGCTAAATCGATCCATTTCGACGAGATTGGGATCGGTGCTCCACTCAGTGCCGGCCAGGCGGATATTCTCAGCGGAAATTTCGATGCGACGCCCGACCGACACGTGCAGCTCCCCGTCTATGGCGAATTCACGCTCGAGAAGCTCGCTCAGGAAGCTCTCGGTCGTGCCTTTGAACCGTCCAAGATCCGTGTTCAGAACGAAAACTGCGGCGATCGTGAGAATCGAAGCGAGACTAATTACGAAATACAGCGCCACGCGCGGCCAGCGCATCAAGGAACTCCTGTGCTATGGAGACAATGATTATGGAACCGCCCCCCTTCTTTGTCATGTACTTTGTTTGGAGGCCCGGTAGCTACTATCTGTCAGCCCTCTCGAAAATCGGAACCCGATATTGAGGGATTTCTCGAGGTTCCCTGGCAGAGGCGTTGATTCGCATCGTTAGTTCGATGGACGAGACTGATCGTTACGAGGATGGTATAACGGCCTCGAACCAGCCGGTGTTGTCAAGTGGCAGGCAGCTGATCAACAACTTCCGATTTAAAGGTTGGCGACGCCAATACCTGCAAATTTTTTCGTAAGTATTCCGTTTGCCGGCCTGCCATTAGTTGTACTGGCTAAGTCGAATTCCTTTATCAATGCCGGAAAAAGTGAATGATCGAGTTGCTACCGAAACCGGTTCCTTCCAGGCGTCTGACGACCAACACAAGCGTGAAGCAATGATGATACTGAATACTCCGTCGGTCGCCCTCTGCAGCCGCTGCATCCGGATTGCGGTCATGGGTTTTCTGCTGGCGGCCACGGCGCGGTCTATAGCCGGCCAGGAGGTCGCGAGAATACCCTTTGTGAATTCACCACCGGGTACAACCGCCCTCGGTGGCGGGCTTCGATTCGGCAGCAATCCCTACATAAGCTCCGGGGAAAGCGAAGAGGTTCCGCTTGATCTGATACCGCTCTATCTCTATGAGGGAAAATATCTCTTTGCTCACGGCACATCCGGTGGAGTCCATCTGTACAAGAATGACAATTTCTCGTTCAGTGTCCTTGGTCGCTGGCGATTTCAGCAGCTCGACCCGAGCAAAGACAGCATATATGCCGGTCTCGAACGACGACACCAGACGCTGGATGCTGGTTTTACCAGTACCTACAAGGGCAAGCTTGGCAGTCTCACCCTGGATTGGGTAACGGATACGCTGAACAAGCATAACGGCCAGGAGGTTCAACTCAGTTACCGCTACGACTACACGCGCGGCGCGTGGTCGTTTTCGCCGTTCATCACCTGGGGGCTGCAAGATGAGAATCTGGCCAACTACTATTCTGGCGTAAGCGAAGCGGAAGCAACGGCGGAACGTCCCGCGTACGACGTCGGCAGCGCTCAGTATTTTACGCTGGGATTAAACACGTCCTGGCGAATCACTGACCGTGTCATGCTGTTCGGCAACGTCGGCTTCGGCGGCTCGGACACCGCGGTCGAGAACAGTCCTCTCGTCGATAAACCGAACTTCTCCCAGGCCTTCGTCGGCGGCACCTATGTGTTCGGTAACACGTTGAAGCCTGTTGCCGGAGAGGATCGTGTGAGCGAATGGTCCTGGCGCACGAACTATGGTTACCAGGCCGAGGAAAATATCATGGGTGCGATCGACCAGGGCCAAATCGAGAAGAGTAACGTTGTCGATACCAACATCGCCGGAATAATGCTCTCGCGCCTCTTGACGGACGGGAGCAACGTCGACTTCCTGGGACGTTTTGCCATGTATCGGCATCTCGAAGATGGTGTCACCACGACCGATGGTCAGTTCAGTTCTGATAAGGACTTCTGGAGCTACAATGCTTACATCATGGCGATGGGAACCGGGTATTCGCCGTGGAGCGGGGAGGAGGTATTTCGCCTGGGATTTGGATTCGGCATGTCGTACGCCGAGCAGGTACCGCTCGCAGAGCAGAGCAAGCAAGCGTCGAAAGGTGGGAATACGTCCAGATTTCTCAACTATCTTGAGCTGCAACTCGATTTTCCACTGCGCCGACTCTTTAAGGCGAAGTGGCTACAAGATTGCTACGCCGGTGCCACGGTCGTGCATCGGTCCGGTATTTTCGGTACTTCGAACATTCTCGGCGATGTGTCGGGTGGTGCAGACTGGGTAACCGCTCACTTGGAGTGCGTCAGGCGATGAACACGAAAACAAATAAACGCACGGTGTTCTTTGGAGCCATTCTTGCAGCCTGTCTCAGCTCGTCTTCGTTTGCGGAGTGGCAGCCGGATATTTCCGACAGCAGGCAGCGTTCGGCGTCCGCGGCGATCGCGAAATTCAGGACGAAGAAACCGGAGCTGAACAGCTATTTTGACCAGGCTTACGGTTATGCGATTTTGCCCGGCATCACACGTGTTGCGGTCGGTTTCGGCGGTGCCTACGGGCGGGGGCTGGTAGTCGAGGGAGACCGTCTCGTCGGCAGGACCGGTTTTTCGCAGTTCACGTCGGGCATTCAGCTTGGCGCCAAGTATTTCAGCATGATCATCTTTTTCAAGGATCGTGACGCGCTCGAGGAGTACAAGAACGGTCGGGTTCGATTTCTTGGCCAGGCCGGAATCGACCTGTTGACCATGGGCGTTTCCGGCACACCTTCATACAATGATGGCGTCGCGATATTCGCAATGAATAAACTCGGGCTGATGGCAGAATTTTCGTATTCCGGCGCGCGCTTCTCGTACAAACCGATCGACACAGGAGACTAGCAAATGAAAGTCGTCGCAACGATATTTGCACTTGTTGGGTCGTTTATGCTCGGCGCATGTGCAACAGCACCCGGTACCTTTTCCAACTCGGATCTGAACGCGGACTTCAGCCAGTACAAGACTTGGGGCTATTTCGAAACCCTGTCAACCGACTAGGTGCAATAGCAGTCGCTGGTCAGCAATTTTCTGAAGGTTTCGGTTGCCCGGGGATTCGATTCTAATAGGGCGCCGGATCTACTGAACAAGCAATAGCGTCTGCAACGTGGTATCGCTCAGGGTGCGGCGCTGTCACGCACGAAGGCCGCTTAGTAGATTCGTCCACCGACACCGACACGGGTGCCGTAGCCGCCGTAGCCGCCGTAGGAACTGTACCCGACGCTGCCATAAACGCGTACGTCGTCGCAGCTGCTCATCGCGAGGCACACGGCGAGAATCGCGGTCAGTTTCAAGAGCTTCATTAGCATTTGCATTGCATCCGTTCCCCTAATTCTTTTGTTCGAGTGGCCAGGTTTGCAGCGCGATACCGGCGCCTGATGGCCCGGCAATGAACGCGACTTCACCGCCGATTGGGCGCGATTGTGCTTCAACGATGACACGGCCGCCCAGTGCCGATACCCTCGACGCAATCGCTGCCGGACTCTCGACCCTCAGGTAGCTGACCCATACCGGGTCGAGCCCTTCCAGCGGATTGGGCATGATGCCGGCCCTGGGCGTATTGCCGGCATTGAGTATGCGGTACGTTGGCGCCGTCGCCTCGTCGTCATCGACGTCAACCTCCGCGGTCCGGAGACTCGCTATGTCGGCGTAGAAGGCGCTGGCATTGTCGACGTTCGTGGTCCAGACCTCATCCCAAAGGAAGTCACCGTTGCCCGGTTCGCGATCGGCCGGATCGCCATCCCGCGTCTCCAGTAGCCCCAGCAAAGCGCCCTCGGCGTCCCTGACAACCGCGAGTCGGCCGCGATGCTGCAGGTCGGTCGCTGGCGTAATGACCCGGCCACCCGCGGACAGTACTTTTTTGACTGTTCCATCTATGTCCCGGACCGACATCAAGACCACCCATTGCGATATGTCGTCGCGGTTGTTGAGCGCCAGCGTATCGATCATGCCGCCGATTAGCCTGCCATTGTGCCGGATCAGCGTATAGGAAGAATCGCGTTTCAGGTTGGATGCTTCGCCGATGCCTTCGAACTCCCAGCCAAACAGCTCACCGTAAAACCGTTGCGAAGCCGCAGGATCGTTGGTGAGCAGGTCCCTCCAGATGATTTTTCCGGGCAGTCGTTCGCCCGTGGGCGTTTCGGTAACTGACGGCAGGTCGATGTTTAGCGTCGCGCAGCTCGTAGACAACAGCACAAATAAGAGCAAGAAGGCGGCGCGACGTTTGCTGGGAAACGGCATGGAAACTCTCTCTGACAATCAGACTCGGAGGGTACACGGAAGCCCCGGCATGTTCAGCAAAAATCCGGCAGCTTGCTAAAGTGAGCTCGGCATTCGCGATAAGCGCACGGCCATGAATTCAGGTAACGTACGGCCCTATGCTCAGATATGTTTCTATCATCATGCTGCCCACGCTGTGGTTTGCCGCTGGCTGCAGCAAGACTGAACTTCCCCCGCGGCCTGACAACAACGAAGCGGCAACATTCGTCGGCAGCACTTCGTGCCAGGGCTGTCACGAGACGGAATTTCGGGACTGGACGGGCTCGCACCACGAACTGGCCATGCAGGTTGCGAATGTCGATACCGTTCTTGGTGATTTCAACGATGCCAGCTTTGATTATTTCGGCACCAGGACACTGTTTTACACGCGCGATGACGGTTTCTATGTGAAGACCGCGGATGCGTCAGGCGAGGATCGCGAGTTTCGTATCGCCTACACGTTCGGCGTCGAGCCGCTGCAGCAGTACCTGATCGAGTTTCCGGGCGGTAGCCTGCAGACGCTGGCCTTTTCGTGGGACACGCGGCCGGCGTCCGGGGGCGGCCAGCGCTGGTTCCATGTGTATCCCGACGAATACATCGCACCAGACGATTCACTGCACTGGACCGGTCTGCAACAGAACTGGAACTACATGTGCGCCGAGTGCCACTCGACCAATGTCGAGATGGGCTTCGACGCAGCAAGCGATACCTTTGCGACGACCTACTCGGAAATCAGTGTCGGCTGCGAGGGCTGTCATGGACCCGGATCGAAACACATTGAACAGGCCAATGCTGGCACCGAGAATCCGGGGTATGGATTCAATGTCGATCTCGATGACCATGGCGATGCGACATGGGTCATGAACCCGGAAACCGGGATTGCCGCGCGCAGCGAAGCGAAAACGCAGCCCCAGCAGCAGCCTGAGGCCTGCGGCCGCTGCCATTCGCGGCGTGGCGTCATTGCCGAAGCGTACGAATACGGCAAGCCGCTGACTGACTCGCACATGCCGGCATTGCTGGATGAGGGTTTGTACTTCGCCGACGGGCAGATTCTGGACGAGGTTTACGTTTACGGATCTTTTCTGCAGAGCCGGATGTACAAGGCAGGCGTGACGTGTACCGATTGCCATAATCCGCACTCGTCGCAGCTTGTCAGCGGCGCCAATCCGAACGACGTCTGCTCGCAGTGCCATATGCCGACGAAGTTCGCGGTGGCCGAACATGCCGGCCACGTGCCGCAGCAAGCCGGCTGCGTCGACTGCCACATGACGGCGCGGACCTACATGGTCGTTGACGACAGGCGCGATCACAGCTTTCGCATTCCGCGCCCGGATCTGACCGAGTCTATTGGTGCGCCGAACGCCTGCGACGTTTGCCATGCGGATCGCGACGCTGCCTGGGCGATGACGGCGATCAGCGAATGGCGTGGCCCGCAGGCATCTCCGCCGCGGCCGCACTTCGGTAGTGCGTTTGACGCCAGCCGCCACGGCTTCGCGAACGCCGAATTGCTCGAGGTAGTGCGTAACGAGGACTATCCGGGCATCGCCAGGGCCACGGCCGTTTCGCAGCTGGCACAGCCCTTTGGCAGCAAGGAATTCCGTACGCTCGAGGCAGAGCTTGGCAACCCGGATCCGTTGCTTCGGATTGCGGCGCTTCGACAGCTGCGCACGCTTCCGGACGAATTGCGCCTGCGCTTGCCGGGCGCGCGGCTACTGGCTGACCCGGTGCGCGGCGTTCGAATCGAGGCCGCGTCAACCTATGTGGGCATGCAGGATCTGCTGCCGCTCGAGGAAGCGCGCGCCTGGCCGCAGGCGGAAAGCGATTTTCGGAGTGCTTACGAGGTGATTGCAAACAGGCCTGAAGCGCTCGTTGCGCTTGCCACGTTCGAGATGGCGCAGCGCAATGTCACCGCCGCCGTCGCGCTGTACGAAAACGCGTTGCGAATCGAGCCACGCGCCGTGACGGCTCGCGCGAATCTTGCGGACGCCCTGCGCGGACTCGGGGACGAGGCACGCGCACAGGTAATTTTGCGTGACGGCCTTGCTCTGGATGACGCCAGTGCGGTGCTGCATCACGCGCTGGGCCTGTCACTCGTTCGCAGCGGCCAAATCGAAGAGGCCCTGGAAGAGTTGAGCCGGGCGGTAATACTGGGCCCGGAGAATCCACGCCTGGCTTACGTTCTTGGCATCGCCCTTAATTCCGTGGGCCGACATCAGGAGGCGGTGCGGGTCCTGCGCAGCGCCCGCGAGCGCTTTGATGGCGATTTCGACATTGCGCTGGGCCTCGCGACGATTCTCAGGGACAGCGGCGACCAGGAGGGAGCCCTGAACATTGCCTACGCGCTGGCGCGGCGACATCCCGAAGATCAGAACGTATTAAACCTGCTTCGCTCGCTCGATGCGGTTCCGTAGGTAACTCCAGGCCTGAAGGGCGTGGGCTTGTGCTTCGCTTTCGTTTGCGTCAGAACATCCAAACGGCCAGGTCGATGGTCACTGCCGATACGCCGTGGCTCGTCAAAGACGCGAAGCAAGCTCTGGGGCCAACACAAGAACGCCGCGGGCAAGCCGCGGCGTCGAATCTACTTGCCTGTGGTTTTGGCCTAGAATTTCCAGCCGTACTGCAGGCGAAAACTCTCAAGGTTGGGGTTCGCCCGGGAGCCGCCGGTATCGAGCTCCCAGTAGTCGTAGCTCAGGTTCAAGAATGTTCCGCCGGAAAATTCGTAGCGAGCGCCGACAGCTGCACCGTAGCTAAACTCTGTCGATCCGTAAGTGCGGTAGTAACCCGAGCAAATATAGCCCCACCACGGATGCCAGTAGCAACCCGTCACAGGCGGTCCATCGGCAACATTCGAATCAAAAAAAGTCCAGCCGATACCAAGCTGGGCGTAGGGGACGAACGGCCCCTCCATGAAATTAAGCGTCCCTTTAATCCGACTATTGAATTGGGTTGCGCGGTGGTTAATATTGATCGTGTCGGTCGGATCGTCCTCGCTGACGAGTACTGCTGAATAACGTGGCGAGATATAATCAAGATCCCCGCCGATCGTGAACCAACGATTCAGCTTGTAGCCCAGTGTGAGTCCGAGGCCTACCTCGTCATTCATTTTGAGCGACGCACCATTACTGCCTGCTGACGACTGGCCAGACTGGTAGATGGCGCCGATCGCAAAGTCCCAGTTGCTTCCGCTCGAATAATACTGGGCGAAGGCCGCAGCCGGTGATAGCAGCAGCGCTGCAAGAATTGTCAAAAAACGCATGAGTTACTCCAAATCTTCTTATTGAATACATCTGACCATACCGACCTGCTGGTCGCACATAGTCCCTGCTACCTATACCGATCATTGCCGCTGGCCCACGACCGTGAACGCAACGCAATATGTCTGCTGCGAGGACAGCGGGGATCGGCCACAAGCCGCTCGAATACAAGAACCCGATTCGACCCTGATGGCATCAGAAAAGTTCGACAGCATACACGACCGGTTTGGAAATTACTCAGGCGAGTAAGCCGCGCGTGCTGGATCGCAGGACAGCAGCGCGGAAGACCCCTCGTGAGCTATTTTGCTACGTCAATGGTCGGGAAAACCTCGTCGCAACCATGCGGCGAAACTACGGCAGTCCCGGTTGACGGGGATTCCGCAAGTTTACGGTCGAAAAACCGCAGCACTCGTGACCGCAGGTAGAACAGATACGCCGCAGCCGTCGCATGTCCGGTCGGCAAGGTGATCGCCTCCGGGCGGCCCATCGCCGCGTAAAGTTCGAGCTGGCTGGCATAGGGTACCGACTTGTCGCGCTTCGCGAGCACCATCAGGATTCGGTCGGCGTTAACGTGAGGGGCGATTGTAAGCGTATCGGTTACTATTCTTTCATCCAGATAGGCTGCGAGCTGTTCGTCATCAAGGGATAGCTCCTCTTTTACTTCCGCGACTGCTTCTACGATTCGCCGCTCATTTGATTGCAACAGTACGTCGGACAAGCTACCGCCGACGAGCGCAATGGAGGCAACACTCACTCTTTCATCGAGGGCAGAAAGGTATAAAGCGTTGAACCCGCCGAGGCTTGCGCCAAACACGCCCAGCCTCGATACATCGAGCTCGGGTCGAGACTCGGCCCAATCGATGACCCGGCGGTGACGCTGGGCAACCTGACGAATAGAGGGCTCGGGATCCTGGAGATCGTCCAGAAGCGTCCTGCGCTGGACCGTGTCGACGATAATGACGGCGTAACCCTTTTTTGCAAATAGCGTCGCGAACGGCCGCATGAGATGTTTCGTTCCGTTGAGGATCGGCAGCAGCAGTACAACGGGCGACACGCTTTCGCCCGGCTGTTCGTAGTACTCGAACGTAATCGGAGAATCATCCCCAGAGTCATCGAGGCCCGCCGCGAAACTGCCTTCGTAAATGCGGTACTTCCTTTTTTCTTTGATGAGCCTCAGGTCTTCAGTGATGGGCGAGGGTTGGTAGCAGAAACCGGCCAGATACCCTTTCGGCAAGGGCTCCGGCGCGTGGTAGCTCTCCGGGAGCGGTTTTACTGACGCGCATGCGGAAAGGCTACAAAGTATTGCGACGCCAAATAGAACTCTGATTCTCATAGGGTAGCTTGTTGTGGACTACTCGTTTGACCAGTCAGTGTAAATAAACGTGCCGTCGCGTGAGCGACACGAAAGCGAAGTGTCGCGAGGCTTGGGGTCAAAATGAGTAGCCAAGCGAGGTCGTGGCAACATAGTCCGACGTCTCGCCACCCATAGGCGGATTACTGTTGTAGGAGTAGCCGAAGGTTACGTCAAGAAACAGGTCTTCAAATACTTCGCGTCTCAGGCTGAGATCTGACTCGGCGCGGTATCTGCTCAGATCTTTCAGCAACGGGTAGATTGTGGATGTAAATGTGAGCGAAGTCTCCGGCAGCAATCTGCGATGCTGATAGCGAAGTTCGAATCTGCCTTCAGCTTCAGTTGTGCCTTCTTCTTCACCCACAAAATCGGATCGGGAGCCTTGAACGCCTCCCGTTATGGACAGCTGGGTCTTGTTTGTCTGAGTGACATATCGGCCCAGGGCTGCACCGGCCGATACACGCTGGGCAATGCCCTGTTCGTCGTTTTTCTCCCAGCCTGTGAACCAGTCTGTAAACCAGCGATTCGACCGGAACCGCTGATAATTCATACTGATCCCCTGCCTTACACTGGCAGGCTGGTCGGCCTGGCGGGTTCCGGACGAGTTCACTCGCAGGCCGACCAGGTAACGACGGGCGCGGTAGCTGATATCGGCAGCCAGGTTTTGCGTTGTGAGGTTATTCGTTTTCTCCGTCTGGATTCCGAAGCTGAACGAGCCTTCGAGTCGTTGATACAGTTTCTCACCGGTCTCAATCGGTGTAATACGCACAACTTGCTGAGACATGAGTACGAACTCCTGACTTGCCGTTTTTATTCGAACATGAAATTGATCGTCGGTTGGCAGCAATTCGCCAAAATAACGCGTTCCGTCTTCCAGCTCGATCTGTAGATTCTGCTTACTTGTGACGCCGACAATATCCTCCCAGTCGATAGTGACGGTGCCCATCGAATCCGTGCTGTAACGAAGCGCGCCAAATTCGAGGGTCTTGACTTCCCCGGTTACCGCGTTTCCATTAACCAGGATAACGGTATCGGTTTTGGCAGCATGCGCAGGCGCGAAAAGTAGTGCGCAGAGCAAGACGGAAGATAGACATGTTGCGAAAAATTCTTTGGACATTGGAGGATAGGCCTTGTCGACTGGTCGATATAGCTTTGCAGGTGATGATCGATAATACTAGCGAATATGCCGTGACTATTCATAATCCAAGCCGCGGAGATGGAACCCACCGCCAAGCCATGGCGCTCGCGACCATACTCAGGGACGGTGGCGACAATGATGGGGCCCTGGATATCGCCTACACGTTGGCCGGACGTCATCCGGAACAGCCTGATGTAGTAGCGTTACTGCGTTCGCTAAATGCAAACCCATAAATAGCAGGCGAGGGAAAACGCACATCTGAGAGACTCCGCAAACCTGGCCTGCCGCCAGATGGCTGACCGGCTCGCAAAGCCGTATTGCGACGCCAATATCGAGTCCGGTAACAAACAGTTACATCTTAAATTTTGCGAGTGAAGTCAAAAACGCTTACGATACCCTAGCAAATAGCAATATTGGGTAGCGTAAACCCTCCGAAAAACAATAAACCATACGGTAAATTATCGCGCCAGTAAGGTTCACAAACGAGTCCAACTGCAAGTCAAATTCGGTTGGATACACAGAGCATTTGAACAAATATTAGTGAGAAATAGATGAATAAAATTGTCAAGACGCTAAGTTTAGTCGCGGCATTGTTTTGTGCGTCAACGGCCATGGCCCAAGACAAGCCAAACATCCTGGTAATCTGGGGCGATGATGTCGGCTGGTTCAACACCAGCGCTTACAACCGCGGCATGATGGGCTACAAGACGCCCAATATCGACAGCATCGCGGCCGACGGCGCAATGTTCACTGATTGGTACGGACAGCAGAGCTGTACCGCTGGGCGTGCAGCCTTTCTTACCGGGCAGAGCCCTTTTCGAACCGGTTTGCTGAAGGTTGGCCTGCCGGGCGCGAAAGAGGGCCTCTCGGAAAAAGATCCGACGATTGCAGGCCTCTTAAAGAACCATGGTTACATGACCGCCCAGTATGGCAAGAACCATCTCGGTGATCTGGATTCACATCTTCCAACGAATCATGGGTTCGACGAATTCTTTGGCAATTTGTACCACCTGAATGCTGAGGAAGAGCCGGAGAGCGCGGACTATCCGAAGAACCCCGAATTTGCCAAGAAATTTGGTCCTCGCGGCGTTATCAAGTCGAGTGCCGATGGCAACATCGAGGACACGGGACCGCTGACCAAGAAGC
>Ga0316191_10000700_pt1 | contig 22263 bp, 19 predicted proteins | sample Eddworburr2cm_MG_FD_204928 | JGI IMG/M metagenome (GOLD analysis project Ga0316191, IMG submission 204928) | Coastal sediment microbial communities from Maine, United States - Eddy worm burrow 2 cm | ecosystem: Environmental > Aquatic > Marine > Coastal > Sediment | place: USA: Maine... | reverse complement strand
TCGGCATCGACTTTGTCCGACGTCTCTTCAAGCTGACGATTCAGTTCGGCGAGGACTTCTTTCACATCACCGACGATGGGCACATCGACGCGCACCCGCTTGGAAATCGATGAAGGATCAATGTCAATATGAATAATCTTGCGGCTTTCCTGGGCGAAGTGCTTCGGATTACCGATCACGCGGTCATCAAAGCGCGCCCCGATTGCGATCAGAACGTCGCAGTTCTGCATCGCCATGTTTGCCTCATAGGTACCGTGCATGCCCAGCATGCCCAGGAACTGGGGATCCGTCGCCGGATAACCGCCAAGACCCATCAGTGTGTTGGTGCAGGGAAACCCCAGTTTGCGCACCATCTGCGTCAACTCCGCCGCTGCGTTGCCAAGCACGATGCCGCCACCGCTGTAGATAACCGGGCGCTTGGCATTCATCAGGAGCTGAATCGCTTTTTTGATCTGTCCGTTGTGGCCCTTGGTCACCAAGTTGTAGGAACGCAGTGACACAGATTTCGGATAGAAATAATTAGCCTTCTCGAGCGTCACATCCTTGGGAATGTCGACCACAACCGGTCCCGGACGCCCGGTTGCCGCAAGGTAAAAAGCCTTCTTGATCGATGGCGCTATGTCCGCCACATTCTTGACCAGAATGTTGTGTTTGACGCAGGGCCGGGTAATACCGACGGTATCGACCTCCTGAAACGCGTCCTGACCGATGGCATGCGTTGGAACCTGACCCGTAATCACGACCATGGGGATCGAGTCCATATACGCCGTAGCAATACCGGTAATGGCATTGGTCACGCCGGGCCCGGATGTCACCAGGGCAACGCCGACCTTCTGGGTGCAGCGCGAGTACGCATCGGCAGCGTGGACAGCGGCCTGCTCATGCCGGACAAGGATGTGCTTGACCTTTTCCTGCTTGAACAACTCATCATAAATCGGCAGAACCGCGCCACCCGGGTAACCGAATACGAACTCGATCCCCTCTTCGGCGAGACAGCGCGAGACGATCTCGGCTCCGGTCAATTCTGTGGTCTGGGCCTCTGTCATTTCCATGGCTACACCTGAGTCGGCAGATTGTTGCGGAAAACCGTTCACGATACCGACTCGGCATTAACCGGTCAAGACAGGTGATGCAATGCAGCAGTTCTCAGGAAGACAGGATCGGGAGCTTACATTCGAGCGCGGACCCACTGCACCCAGGAATCAAAAAGCTCGGGGGTACGGGCGGCGAGAACCGAACGCTTCCAGCCCTCCCCGGCCCAGAAATCATCATTATCGAGCGAGCACATCAATCCGCCCGCCTCCTCGAGGATGAGAGAACCGGCGGCGTAGTCCCACAGCTTTTGGCCGCCATGCAGGTAGACGTCAAAGCGGCCTGCTGCCACATAGCACCATTCAAGTGTGCTGGCGCCAAAATTTCGTTGCGAGGAATACGGCGGCGACGCTGCAAGCGCCTGGGCCAGCGGCGCGGACAGGCGCTTGAAATCCACCTCGGCCATGGCGTTTTTCAGTTGTGGCACTCGCTCCTTGATCGGCAAGCGCTCGCCGTTCAGGAACGCCCCGGCACCACGTTCGGCGCAGAACAACTCGTCCGCCACCGGATCATAAACAACGCCGAGAACACTGCGTCCCTGTCGCATCAAGGCGACAGAGATCGCAAAATACGGCAGCCCGTTGACAAAGTTGGAAGTCCCGTCAATGGGGTCAACACACCAGACACCGTTCTCACCTGCCGACCAACGCTGCTGCTGCACCTCCAGCGGCATCTCCTCGCCAACGACCGCAACGGGGACAATCGTCGGCAGAAACTGGGTCAAACGGTCCTGGGCGGCCAGATCGGCCTCGGTGAAAAGGCTGCCATCGCTTTTTCGATGGTGGGCTACCTTAAGGTAGCGGGGCATGACCTCTTCGGCGGCGACGCGACGAACCAACGTACTGAGACGTTCAAGTGTGCTTGCTGACTCGCTAAGTGCCGCTTTCATTTACCTCAAAACACTTTTCACAGGAGAAGCTTTGACTGCCCGTCCGGGTCGCAGTTCGCTAACACCCGGTGACCCCGTAGCCGGCGCACCCGGGAAATAGCCATGGCGCCGCCAACAGGGCAGCGCCTTCGCCGGGTACTCGTCGATTTCTTCAATCGCCGTCGGTACGATGCGGTGCAGCTGAAAAATTCTCGGACACGGAATAATTGCTGTGCCCATACAATCAATCAACCTTGGCAGGGAACGCCGGGAGCATGATGGTCGCGCCGAACCACGCAAGGACATCATGACCGTTTAATTGCTGCATGGCAGAATTTTAACAATGAACAAAAGTATACAAAAGCGCCGCGTGAAGCCGGGAGCCCGATTCTTTATTCCCCACAAGCTCGCCAGTGGGGCAGAAGTGGGCTTGCCCGCCGGCACAGCGCACCACGCCGTGCGCGCGCTGCGGCTCCAGGTGGGTGACCCGATCGTGTTGTTTGACGGTTTTGGCGGAGAGTATCAAGCCAGCATTTGCCGAATCGAACGTAATATTGTGCTAGCAAGAACCGGCCCATTCGACGACCGCAGCGCAGAAAGCCCAATTGATTTGCTGCTCGCCCAGGGCATGTCAAGCGGCGAACGCATGGACTTCACCATACAGAAGGCCGTCGAGCTGGGAATCACCCGGATCCAGCCTCTGGCCACAACACGGTCAGTCATCAAATTGACACCGGGGCGGGCGGAGCGCAAGACGGAACACTGGCGCAAGCTGGCGATAGCCGCCAGTGAGCAAAGCGGGCGCAATCGGCTGGCTGATGTCGCCGAACCGTTGCGCCTCAGCGACTGGGTCGGCCAGCTATCGCGCGAGCCTGAAGCAGACGAGTTGCGCCTCCTGCTATCTCCCGAAGGGCGCATGGGGATGCAGGAGTTGCCTGCAGCGGTCCGCAGTATCGTTTTGCTTGCGGGACCGGAAGGCGGCCTCGACAAAGATGAGATTGACCTGGCCGGGCGACGAGGATTTCAATCGATACGCATGGGGCCGCGTGTGTTGCGAACCGAGACGGCGGCCCTCGCCGCGCTGGCAGCCATCCAGCTGCGCTGGGGCGACTTCTGACGGTCCGCTATACTTCGCCGTCTTGAATAACCAACAACATGGGAAGACCTTCATACAATGGAAATCAGAAACAATGCGTTCGTCGTTACGGGCGGTGCGTCCGGCCTTGGCGCCGCGACGGTCGAAATGTTTGCAGCGAAAGGCGGCAACGTTGTAATTGCTGACCTGAGCCGCGATGCCGGAGAGGCTCTTGCGGCCAAACTGGGCAAGCAGGCCTGTTTCGTCGAGTGCGACGTGTCCTCGGAAAAACACGCCCGGTCCGCCATCGAAGCTGCCTCAAAGCAGTTCGGGGGGCTCCATGGCCTGGTGAACTGCGCTGGAATCGCCATCGGCGAGAAAACCGTCGGCCGTGACGGACCCCACCGGCTTGAGACCTTTGCCAAAGTCATCAATATCAATCTGATCGGCACGTTCAACATGATCCGGCTTGCCGCCGACTTTATGGCCAAACAGGAACCCAACGCGGATGGCGAGCGCGGCGTCATTATCAATACTGCCTCAGTGGCAGCATTCGACGGCCAGGTGGGACAAGCGGCCTACTCTGCCTCCAAGGGCGGTGTCGTCGGGATGACATTGCCGATCGCGCGGGATCTGTCGCGCAGCGGGATTCGTATTATGACGATCGCACCCGGCATTTTCGAAACCGCCATGCTCAAAGGCATGCCCGCCGATGTTCAGGACTCGCTTGGCAAGCAGGTGCCGTTTCCGTCGCGTCTGGGCCGGCCAGCAGAATACGCGCAGCTGGTGGAATCGATATTCTCCAATGTCATGCTCAACGGCGAGGTCATCCGCCTTGATGGCGCAATTCGTATGGCACCAAAGTAAAGGTGGCACCGAATTAGCGTGACTCCGGGATAACATGCCAAACCAGCCAGAAACGCAGAGCGTATGACCTCAACCACTTCATCTGCCTTCGTACAATGGTTCCGGGCGGCTGCGCCTTATATTCATGCTTTTCGCGGCCGCACCTTCGTCATTGCATTTGGCGGCGAAGTCGTCGAGGACGGCAATTTCGTTGAGCTCACGCACGATCTCAACCTGCTCGCGAGTGTCGGCGTCAGACTGGTACTGGTCCATGGCTCCCGCCCCCAGATCGAACGGGAACTCGATCTGCGCGGCATCAAACAGCGCTACGAGGGCGGGCTGCGGATCACGGATGAGGATGCGCTGGGCTGCGCCAAACAAGCCAGCGGTCGGCTGCGGGTCGAAATAGAGGCTTTGCTCTCAATGGGCCTTCCCAACTCTCCCATGGCCGGTAGCGAAATCCGTGTTGCCTCCGGCAATTTCGTGGTGGCTCGACCACGTGGTGTTGTCGATGGAGTCGACATGCTCTATACGGGGGAGGTTCGCAAGATCGAAGCGGACGCTATCCGCCGCCGGCTCGACGACAATGAGCTGGTGCTGATTTCACCGCTCGGGTATTCGCCCACTGGCGAGATCTTTAACCTGATACTTGAGGACGTCGCGGCTGAGTGCGCTGTCGCCTTGCAGGCAGAAAAACTGATCATCCTTACGGACGAGACAGGAGTGAAAACCCGCAAGGGGGAACTGGTAAACGAGCTCACCGTTTCCGGCGCCCAGGCCCTGCTCAAGTCAGGGAAAAAAGCCGGCGCCTATGCCGGCCAGTACTTACCGGTGGCAATCACGGCATGCCGGGGAGGCGTTGACCGCGTCCATTTGATCGACCGCAAAGTCGATGGCGGCGTGCTTCTGGAAATGTTCACCCACGAGGGCGTCGGCACCATGGTCAGCCAGGATCCACTGGAGCAGTTGCGACCGGCGACGATAGACGATGTCGGAGGGATTCTTCAACTGATCGAACCGCTGGAAGCGGAAGGCGCACTGGTAAAGCGTTCGCGCGAACTGCTGGAGATCGAAATCGACCGCTTTGTCGTTCTGGAACATGATCGGGTGATCGTAGGCTGTGCCGCGCTGTACGCCTTTCCTGAACAGCGATCTGGTGAACTGGCATGCCTCGCGGTGCATTCGCATTTCCGCAACGCCGGTGCGGGTGAAATCATGCTGCGCGAGATCGAGAAGCGGGCTAAAAAACAGAAGCTGAAACGGCTCTTTGTGATGACGACCAAAACAACACACTGGTTCATTGAGCACGGTTTTGAAAACGCACCCGTTTCGGTTCTTCCAGCACGCAAGGCGGCGCTGTACAACTATCAGAGAAAATCCCGGGTGATGCAGAAAATACTGGCATAGTGGGATCGTGGTCGCCTCCTGCTTATAATGAACCAATCAGCGCGTTTGCGCCCCCAAATATAACGATGACACAAATTTGTAATGTTTCTGAACCAATACAACACATTCCGCTATGAGTAGAAAAGTTAGCTGCGTAAAACTGAACAAAGAGGGCGAAGGACTGCAATTCCCGCCTTTTCCCGGCGAGCTTGGCAAGCGCATCTTTGAGAATGTTTCACAAGAAGCGTGGCAAGGCTGGCTGGAACATCAAAAAATGCTGGTCAATGAGAACCGGCTCAGTCTGGCGGACCCGGCAGCGCGTAAGTACCTGATGGAGCAGACGGAGAATTACTTCTTCGGTGCTGGCGCTGATGCCGCCAGCGGTTACGTGCCGAAAGGCTAGAGCACTTTCATCGTCTCAATCGGACGGGGCGCACAATGTTGCGGTCCCGGCTTCAGGTAGCACCATGCTGTTCAACAAAGCAGGATCGCGCACCAGCAGCGGCTCCGGCTCGAGCGACCGGGCCCGGCGCCGCAAAGCGGTACTGGCTGGCTCGAAGTCGAGCCGAAAATCCGTCGCCGACCCGAAACTGTTCCTCAACCGGGAGCTGTCGCAACTCGAATTCAACCGGCGCGTTCTGGCGCAGGCGGAGGATGCAAGCGCGCCCCTATTGGAACGCTTGCGTTTTCTGTGCATCGTATCGAGCAATCTCGATGAGTTTTTCGAGATACGCGTGGCCAGCCTCAAGGCACAAATAGATCTTGGCGTTGAAGTCAGCGGTGCCGACGGCACCTCGCCAGCGGCCGTTTTCCGGGAGATTGCAGCGACCGCACATGCGCTTGTGGAACGGCAATACCGCCTGTGGAATGATGACCTGTTGCCACAGCTGGCGCGAGAGGATATCCATTTCCTCAGAAGGCGGGTCTGGAGCGACGCGCAGCGCGACTGGATCAAGTCCTATTTCATGCGCGAAATCATGCCGGTAATGACGCCGATCGGACTGGACCCCGCGCATCCTTTTCCCCGTATTCTCAACAAGAGCCTCAACTTCGCAGTACAACTGTCCGGGAAGGATGCCTTCGGTCGCAATTCCGGAATTGCGCTGGTCCAGGCCCCGCGGGTATTGCCACGTGTAATACAACTGCCGGCCGAGATCGCCGACTCCGCTTTCTCCTTCGTTTTTCTGTCATCGGTGATTCACGCGCATGTCGGCGAGTTGTTCGCCGGGATGAAAATCGAGGGTTGCTATCAATTTCGCGTCACGCGCAATTCCGATCTGTATGTTGATGAGGAAGAAGTGACCAACCTGCGCACCGCCCTGCAGGGTGAGTTGCCGCAACGCAATTTCGGCGACGCCGTGCGGCTGGAGGTCGCCGATTTGTGCTCGGCCGACATTTCAGAATTTCTCCTGCAACAGTTCAATCTTGTGCCAGACGACTTGTACCAGGTCAACGGACCCGTCAATCTGGTACGCCTGATGCAAATCCCGGATCTGGTAGACCGGCCCGACCTCAAGTTCAAGCCCTTCGTTCCCGGGTTGCCGCCGACCTTGAACGTGGATTCCGACGTGTTCAAGGCGATGCGCGACAGCGACATTCTGCTGCACCATCCGTACGAATCTTTCAAGCCGGTGATCAGCTTCATCCGCCAGGCGGCAGTCGACCCGCTGGTCGTTGCCATCAAACAAACCGTGTACCGGACCGGCACCAATTCCGAGTTGATGCGGGCACTGATCGACGCGGCACGTGGCGGCAAGGAAGTGACTGTCGTGGTGGAGCTGCTGGCGCGCTTTGATGAACAGGCGAACATCAATCTCGCACAAGAACTCGAGGAAGTCGGCGCACACGTAGTGTACGGAGTCGTTGGCCATAAGACACACGCCAAAATGGCCATGGTGGTTCGCAAGGAAGGCGCGGAGCTCAAGCGCTACGTACATCTCGGGACCGGGAACTATCACGCCCGTACGGCGGCGCTTTATACCGACTTCGGCCTGCTGACCTGCAATAAACAGATTTGCTCCGACGTCAATGACGTGTTTATGCAGCTGACTGGTCTGGGGAAGGCAAGCAAGCTCACGCAACTGTGGCAATCGCCGTTCACCTTGCACGCCCGGCTACTTGATGCAATCCGCCACGAGGTCGAAGCAGCACGTGCCGGCAAACCTGCCGGCGTGATCGCCAAGATGAATTCCCTGCTGGAGCCGGAAATCATCACCGCGCTGTACTTCGCCTCCCAGGCCGGCGTCCGTGTTGATCTCATCGTCAGGGGAGTTTGCGCTTTGCGCCCGGGCATCCCGGGCGTGTCCGAGAATATCCATGTGCGATCAATCATCGGTCGCTTTCTGGAACACCACCGTGTGTTCCATTTCGTCAGCACCGATTCGGTTTACCTTGCCAGTGCGGATTGGATGGACCGTAACTTCTTCCGGCGAATCGAGGTCTGCTTTCCGGTCCTCGATCCTGTTCTGAAGAAACGGGTAATCGACGAATCGCTGCGTGCCGGCCTGGCCGATAACACGCAAGCCTGGAACATGGATAGTGACGGGAAATATCATCGTACAGCGGCTGATCGCAAACAGCTTTTTTCATCTCAGCTATCCCTGATTGACTTGCTTTCACCACGGGCCGGTAGCGCGAAGTCCTGAGGACTGGCAAGCAGGACTGCCTTGCGAACAGCCGGCAGCGCGTTTCACTGACAGGCTACAGTGCGACGCCTGGTACTTGTGGAAAGTGAACGAACGCGCGAGCATGTGTTCAACGTGCGAGCCCCCTGAGCGGAGTAGCAACCATGGATCTTATCCTCTGGCGTCATGCCGAAGCGGCCGACGGCTTTCCCGATATCAAGCGTGAATTGACGCGCAAGGGCCACAAGCAGGCGCGTGACATCGCAGCCTGGTTGCGGCCTCGACTGCCTGAATCAGTTCACGTACTCTCAAGCCCGGCCGAACGCACCCGGCAAACCGCGAGTGCGTTGACGCACGAGTTCGTCGTTACGGAATCGATCGCGCCCGGATCATCTGCGCAAACAGTGATCGCAGCGGCGCGCTGGCCGGATGCGACAGGGGCAGTGGTGCTGGTTGGACATCAGCCCACGCTTGGCGAAGCGGCTGCGGTTTTGCTTACAGGCAAAAAGCTGCCATGGAGCATCAGAAAGGGCGCCGTATGGTGGTTCAGGCGGCGGGTACGTGACGGGTACGCGCAAGTCGCCCTGCGCGCCGTGATGTCTCCTGATTTGCTGCAATAGCGACCCAGCCAGGAGGCACTGGTCTCAGTTGGTGCAGAACAAGCGCCTGCCCTTTTGCCGCAATACGGCTCCCGTTATGGACGCATCAACAACTGGCGATAATCAGCCGACACGAATCGCGCTACTCCTCCACCTCGATCAGTTCCGGCACGGACAATTCAACGCCAAGCCGTCGCCACGCTGCGATTTCGTCTTGCAGCTCCGCAGCAGTGAGTGGATTGGCATTGAGCCAGCCTCCGTCGATGACAAGCGTAAAGGTGGAATCGCTCTTTTTCGCAACAATACGCGGCAATCGTTTTTCGCTGCGGCTTCGATACATTAGTACGGCGAGGCGTAACGAGATCAGTAAGGTCCAGTCCGTTTCATCGGCCGCCAAATTGCGCAATTTGTCCAACGATCCCCGGTGCGAACGCACCAACTTTGCCGCGTGTTGTTGTTCCATACGCGAAAATCCTGGCATGTCCGCGTTGGATACGATGTAGGCTGAATGTTTGTGAAATCCGCTATGGGATACAGACAGCCCGATTTCATGTAAACGCGCAGCCCATGACAGCAGCAGTATTCCGTAATCCAGATCGTCGCCCGAGCCGAACTGCTCGTACAGTTTTTTTGCAAGGCGCTCAACCCGGCGCGCCTGTACCGTATCGACGTGATAGCGCTTCATGAACTGCCGCACCGTCGTCTCACGCATGTCCTTGTGACGGCGGCGACCGATCATGTCCCACAGGATGCCCTGGCGCATCGCGCCACTGGCGATATTCATATGACTGACGTCAAGTTCGTCAAACACCGCTTTCATTATGGCAAGACCGCCAGGCAAGACCGGCAACCGATCTCCGCGCAATCCGGGCAGGTCGATCTTCGCGATGTGGCCCGCACCAATAACAGCCGACCGCAATTTCTCCAACCCCTCACGGTTGATACCGGAATCACACCAGCCGTTGCTTTCAAGAACGTCACTGATTGCGCGTGCGGTGCCCGATGAACCGATGGCCTCTGACCAGTATTTCGAAGAGAATTTCTTTCGGATCGCTTCGATTTCGATACGCGCCGCAACTTCCGCCCGCTTCATGCTGGACTTGCTGACACGCTGATCGGGGAAGAATTTCAGACTCCAGCTGACGCACCCCATGTAGAGGCTTTCGGTCAGCTCCGGGGTGATTCCGGAACCGATAATGAACTCCGTTGAACCACCACCGATGTCGACCACCAGGCGTTTGTCGGCGCTGGGTGCCAGACCGTGCGCAACACCGACATACACCAGGCGCGCCTCTTCGCGGCCAGCTACGATCTCAATGGGGAAACCAAGGGCTGACTCCAGCCGCGGTAACACCTCCGCAGCATTCCGGGCCGCGCGCAACGTATTTGTACCCACTGCGCGGACCGTGTTTGGCGGAAAACCGCGCAGTCTTTGCGCGAACCGTCTGAGCACGCCGACCGCTCGCTCCTGGGCAGCCTCGTCAAGATCGCCATCGGGGGACAGCCCCGCCGCCAGGCGCACCGGCTCACGCAGCGAATCAACAGCGTAGACCTGTTCATCGACAACGCGGCCGACCTGAAGCCTGAATGAGTTTGAGCCGAGATCAACCGCGGCAATAGTGGAAAGTTCCTGCATTTGCTAGCCCGCTCCGGGTAGACGTTCCCGGTTGAGGCGCCATGTTAACCCGACCTTGGCGTTTGTAGGGCCGATCCGCGCGCTGTAGCAGTCCGGGAAGACTGCCGCAAGCCACGCATGGTGATCAATTCAGGACTTCGCGCTCGATCTCCTCAAGGGTGACATGGCGGACATCCGTCCCCTTGACCATGTAGACAACATACTCGGAAATATTCTTGGCATGGTCGCCGATCCGCTCCATCGCCTTGGCGACAAAAAGAATCTCGATACACAGCGATATGGTCCGAGGGTCTTCCATCATGAACGTTATGAGGTGACGCAGGATGCTGCGAAATTCGTCATCGACACGACGGTCCTGACGCACCACTTCAGCAGACGTTGCCAGATCGAGCCGCGCGAATGCGTCGAGAGAGTTACGCAACATCTGCAGGGCCATTTGCGACATATGACGGATCTCCGCCGTGCGCGGCATCTGCATCCGGTCATCGGAATAGATCAGCCGGGCCATGCGCGCGATCTTGTCGGCTTCGTCACCGATGCGTTCCAGATCGGTAATAGTCTTGACGACTGTCATCAACATGCGTAGATCACCTGCCGCGGGCTGGCGCCGAGCAATAATGGTGCTGACGTCTTCGTCAATTTCAACTTCAAGTGCATTAACTTTATGGTCATTTTCCTCGACCATGTCAGCCAGCTCCATATCGCCGGCCATCAACGCCTCTACCGCATGCTTGATCTGCTCCTCGACCAGGCCACCCATTTTCAGCACCCGGGCACGCAAACCCTCAAGTTCGGCATCGAACTGCTTCGAGGTGTGTTCACTATTTATCGGCACGACCGGTTCCTCCTGGGACGGGATCATTATCAAACATGGCAGTTTAGAGAGGCAATGTTACACAATCGTTGCAGCGTTTCCACTCACAATGCCACCAGATCAGCGCAGCTGGCCTGCTTTAAGCGTTCTGACGCCTTGCGGACCGGCAAGCAAAGCGACATCGGCACCGCGTCTGGCAAAAAGCCCATTGGTCACGACACCGGTTATCTGATTGAGGACTGACTCAAGCTCGACCGGATTGGCCATGCCCAACCCGCGCACGTCCAGAATCACGTTGCCGTTATCGGTAGTGAAGCCTTCGCGCAACTGAGGCCGGCCGCCAAGCTTCACCAATTCCCGGGCGACATGGCCGCGCGCCATCGGTATCACCTCGACCGGAAGTGGAAACGATCCCAGGGCATCAACCAGCTTCGATTCATCGGCGATGCAAACAAAGGACTTCGCCACAGCGGCAACAATCTTTTCCCGCGTCAGGGCCCCGCCCCCGCCCTTGATCATGTGCAGTTGGATGGTTATCTCGTCGGCACCATCGACGTAGACCGGCAACTCGTCGATCTCGGTTAGTTCAAGCACCCGAACCCCGCCGTCGCGTAAACGGCTGGCCGAGGCCTCTGAACTGGCAACGGTCGCCTCGATACGGTGGCGAATTGCGATCAGTTCATCAATGAACCAGTTCGCGGTTGACCCTGTGCCGATTCCGATAACGCCACCTTCAGGCACATATCCAATCGCTGCCTTCGCGGCAGCGTGCTTCATTTCATCGGCTTGCATGTCGTATTCCCGTCTGGTTACCGCTACGATAGTGGTACTCAGGATAGCCGCAAGACCGGCTCTCTTCCAGCACTCAATTTACAACTGCGGGCAAATGAAAAACGATTATCTGGAACGCATACTCTCGGCCCGCGTCTACGACGTCGCGGTCGAGACACCTCTTGAACCGGCCGCACTGCTGTCAGCCCGCCTGAACAATACGCTGCTCTTGAAGCGTGAGGACATGCAACCGGTGTTCTCGTTCAAGATCCGGGGTGCCTACAACAAGATGATCCGCCTCGGCGCCGCCGAGCGTAAACGCGGTGTAATCGCCTCGTCGGCAGGTAATCATGCTCAAGGCGTCGCGCTCGCAGCGCAGAAAATCGGCTGCGCCGCCACTATAGTGATGCCGGTCACAACACCGCGGATCAAGGTCACCGCAGTCAAGGCAGCAGGCGCGCGAGTACTACTCAACGGTGACTCTTACAGCGAGGCCTATGAGCACGCCAGGGGTATCGCGCGGCAAAAGCGACTCACGTTCATACACCCCTACGATGACCCGGACGTCATTGCCGGCCAGGGCACCATCGGCATGGAATTACTGCGCCAATGGAGCGGCCCCCTGCATGCGATCTTTGTGGCGGTCGGCGGCGGCGGGCTCATTGGCGGCATTGCCGCCTATGTCAAGCGTCTGCGCCCCGAGGTTCGAATCATCGGCGTCGAACCCGTCGATGCTGATGCCATGACCCGGTCCCTGGCCGCAGGCCGACGGGTGACTTTGCCGCACGTAGGACTGTTCGCAGACGGCGTTGCGGTAAAACAGGTCGGCCGCGAAACGTTTCGTCTGGCCCGCGAACTGGTCGATGAAATGATACTGGTGGACACCGATTCGATCTGCGCCGCGATAAAAGACGTGTTCGAAGATACGCGGGCAGTACTTGAGCCGGCCGGCGCTCTTGCCATTGCGGGCGCGAAGAACTACGTCGAACGCAGCGGCATCCGGAACAAGAACCTCATCAGCGTCGCTTGTGGCGCCAACATGAACTTCGACCGGCTGCGCTTCGTGGCTGAACGCGCCGAGCTTGGCGAACATCGCGAAGCTATCCTCGCTGTCACGATTCCGGAGAAACCAGGTAGCTTCAAGCGGTTCTGCTCGATGCTGGGCGCACGCAATGTCACCGAGTTCAACTATCGCTATGCGAATCCGGAGAAAGCGCATGTATTTGTGGGGGTTCAGGTGCGGGATCGCCGGGAAACACGGGAACTGATAGCCCGCCTGCGCAACCACGGCCTGGAAACGCTCGATATATCCGACAATGAAATGGCCAAGCTGCATGTGCGCCACCTGGTGGGTGGACGCGCGCCTCAGGCAAGTGACGAGTTGATTTACCGCTTCGAATTCCCGGAGCGCCCGGGTGCGTTAACGAAGTTTCTCGAAAGCATGTCCCATGACTGGAACATCAGCCTGTTTCATTACCGCAACCACGGCGCAGATTACGGGCGCGTTCTGGTCGGCATCCAGGTGCCGGCGGGCGATCGGCGCGTGTTTCGGCAATTCCTCACACGCCTGGGTTACATCTATGTCGACGAGACGAAAAATCCGGCCTATCCGCTGTTTCTTGCCTGAAATCCTGCCAGGGCCCCGGCGGTAGCATGGCTCTTGCCTGCATTTGGGCATAGCTCCGGACGCTCTCCTTGCTTCTCTTATAATTAAGATGACCGTATGCGCACCAATTGCCTCCTGATCAGATATCTGCTTGCGCTGCTCCTGCTTGCCTGTAGCGTCTCCCACGCCGTGGCACCAGATGAGGCGTTCCTTGCGGCACGAGACGCTTACAAGAACGGCGACATCAGTGCACTGGATGCCCAACTTGCGTTGCTCGGCGACCACGAATTGTTGCCGTACGTCCGCTACTGGCGCCTGAGGCTGGATATTGAGCAAGCGCAGCCGCCGCAGATTACCGGTTTCCTGGATTCCGTCGAAGGCACCCTGGTCGCAGACAGGATGCGTGCCGCCTGGATGCGAGAACTGGCGAAACAGCAACGCTGGACTGAATTTCTTGACGAAGCGGATCGGCTTTCAACCTGGGACACCGGGCTGGTTTGCTACTCACTGCAGGCGCGAGTGGCGCTCGAAGGCAACGAGGTCGTTGGCGAAGCCCGCGACCTCTGGTTTACCGGGGAAGCGCAACCGGAAAGTTGTCTTCCTTTGTTCGATGCACTGTTTGAGCAGAATCTGCTCGATGCCGATGCAGTGTGGGCACGCTTCCGACTGGCTCTGAACTCCGGTAATCGTCATGTTGCAAAATCTATTCTGAAGTACGTGCCGAAATCCCAGCGCCCCGGTTCACGCACGATAGACAGTATTAACCGCCGACCACAAAAGTATGTGCAACGGTCCCCATTACCACTGGATACTCCCGCCAGGACCGAACTGGCGCTATACGCAATCTACAAGACGGCTCGCACGTGGCCCGAAGTGGCGGCAAGAAAACTCGACAAGGTCGAGGACAAACTGTCCAAGGAGAATCGCAACTACGCCTGGGGGCAGGTGGCCATGGCGGCTGCATGGCGGCACCATGCTGATGCACATGACTGGTTCAAGCGGGTTGATCCCGCACAACTCAGTGACAGACAGCTCGAATGGCGTGTTCGGGCCGCGCTGCGCAGCGAAGACTGGGGTGACATCCCTGCTTGCGTAGAAGCGATGAGTCCGGCGAAACAGTCCAGTCAGCGATGGCGTTACTGGAAAGCACGGGCTCTGCAAAACACCGGACATCAATTCGAGGCCAATGCACTGCTCGCCTCGCTTGCCAACGCGTTCAGTTTTTACGGGCAACTCGCTGCCGAAGGCCTCGGTAACTCAATGAGTTTCGTACCCCAGACATATCGCCCTGATGCGCGTGACGTCGCGATCATTGCCAAGGACCCGGGTTTGCAACGCGCGCTGGCATTCTATCGAAACGGCATGCGCTACGAAGGTGCACTGGAGTGGGCCTGGACTGTCAAGGACTATGACGACAGGCAATTGCTGTCGGCGGCGGCACTCGCGTCCAGAAACGAATGGTATGAACGCTCCATATACACCGCGGAACGTACCAGGGTTCTGCACGATTTTTCATTGCGGTTTCCGACTCCGTACCGGGATCTGATGCGCGTATACACGACTGAACTGGAACTGGATGAAGCGTGGGTATATGGCCTGATACGCCAGGAGAGCCGGTTCGTCGTCACCGCACGTTCTTCGGCGGGCGCAGGAGGGCTGATGCAGATCATGCCTTCGACCGCAAAGTGGATTGCGAAACGCCTCGGGCTCAAAGATCATCACCGCGAGCTGGTGAACCGCGTTGACACAAACATAAGCATGGGAACCTACTACCTGCGCCAGGTCATGGATACGCTGGACGATCATCCTGTTCTGGCCTCCGCGGGCTACAATGCCGGGCCTCGGCGCGCGGCGCGCTGGCGGGACGTCCGTCCTCTGGAAGGGGGAATCTACGCCGAAACCATCCCTTTCCCCGAGACCCGCGGTTACGTCAAGAAAGTGATGAGCAATACGATGTATTACGCGCGTTTGTTCGGAAGCACCCGGTTGAGTCTTCGCGACCGTCTTGGCACAGTACCGGCTAAGCCGTTAAAAACAAACTAGACTCACTTTGAACCGTGCGCAGCGAGCGGCTCAACCGCGAGGGTGCGCCCAGGCAGTGGACCTGGAATCGGAGCGCGTAGCGGCTTTTTCAATGCGTTGCGATACACCGGACAGTCCGTCGTGGATGGTTCGTAATTACTGATCGTCCGATGCGGTTAAACTCCGCAGTTGCCAATTTGCCTGGCCTCTGCCGCCAGCGTCATCGAGAGAAGGCGAAAATTTTATTTCCGGAGCCGTAACAATGCGAACTATCTGTTTGATTGGGGGATCGGGGTTTGTCGGCCGACATGTTGCCAGCGCACTTTGCACCCGGGGTATCGCCCTGCGTATACCCACGAGACGCCGGGAACGGGTCAAACGCGAGCTGATCATTCTGCCGAACACAGAGGTCATCGAGGCAAACATAAACGACGCCAAAACGCTTGGCGGGCTGGTCGCGGGATGTGACGCCGTCATCAACCTGACGGGTATTCTGCACGAACGGTCGGAGGGTGAATTCCGCCGGATTCATGGGGAACTGCCACGAAGAATTGTCGATGCATGCCGCGCCGCTGGCGTTTCTCGCCTGATCCATGTGTCTGCACTGAAAGCGTCGCATGATGCGCCGAGCCAGTACCTGCGGTCCAAAGCCGAGGGAGAGCAGCAGATACGTGCTGCCGAGGCGAATGGTATACAGACCACCATCTTCCGCCCATCGGTGATTTTCGGACGCGACGATGCATTCCTGAATCTGTTTGCGCGGCTCGCAAGCCTTTCACCAGTGATTCCTCTTGGCTGTCCCGGTGCACGTTTCCAGCCAGTGTTTGTGGATGATGTCGCGCGCGCAATTGCCGAATGCATTGACGATCCGAAAACCGTTGGCCAAACCTTTGAACTGTGCGGACCAAAAGTTTACCGGCTGCAGGAGTTGGTTGAATACGTTTGCGCCCTGCGCGGCCTTGGCCGCATGATTTTGCCGCTCTCAGCCCGCATGTCCCGACTACAGGCCTGGTTCCTCGAGCGCCTGCCGGGCCGATTGATGACGCGCGACAATGTACGTTCGATGCAAGTTGACAACGTATGTGACTGCGCTTTTCCGGCATTCGCGGGGGATGCACCCCAGGCACTGGAAGCCGTCGTTCCACTTTATCTCGCGAAAAAAACCCTCGCTTCACGGTTGGACAGATTCCGGGGCCGCGCCGGGCGATGACGTTTTTCCACGGCAACGGGGTTTTCGCACCACAGCAGGGGCAGCGATGGTGAGCGCGAATGCACAAACCCGGGCAGCACCTGACTACCGCTGCCGGACATGCAAACCGTTTTCCGGTGACGGCCTGGCGCCAGTAATGCGGCGCTCGTTGCTTTGCTCTTGACGTTCCCGCAGGCAAAATCGGGAACCTGACTAGGGACAGGTCTGGATTCGTGAAAGTTTACGAGGTCGGCGGTGCTGTGCGCGATCAATTACTCGGGATTGAAACCCGCGATCACGACTACGTTGTCGTCGGCGGAACCCCTGAGGAGATGGAGCGTCTCGGATTCAAACCGGTTGGCCGAGATTTCCCGGTGTTTCTTCATCCCGAAACCCGCGAAGAGTATGCCCTCGCGCGCACCGAACGAAAAAGCGGCCGCGGTTATCGGGGATTCACTATCAATGCCTCACCGGACGTTACCCTCGAACAGGACCTCGAGCGCCGTGATCTGACAATCAACGCGATTGCCCGCGACGAGAACGGACACATCATTGATCCGTTCGGCGGTACCGCCGATTTGCGCAAGGGCGTTCTGCGCCATGTGGGGCCTGCGTTTTCCGAAGATCCGGTTCGGGTACTGCGCACCGCCCGCTTTGCCGCCCGGTTCGGATTCAAGGTCGCGCCTGAAACACAGACACTGATGCAGCAAATGGTTGTCAACGGCGAGGTCGATCACCTCGTGGCGGAGCGAGTGTGGCAGGAAATTGCCAAGGGTTTGATGGAATCGAAACCCTCCCGGATGTTTGCAGCGCTGCGTGATTGCAATGCCCTGGAGAAAATCCTGCCCGAGGTCGACGCTTTGTACGGTGTACCGCAGCCAGAGCAACACCATCCCGAAATAGACACGGGCGCGCACGTGATGATGGTGATCGATTACGCAGCGAAACAGCAGTATTCGCTGGCCGTGCGGTTTGCTGCGCTAACACATGACCTGGGCAAAGCGCTGACGCCTCGCGACTTGTGGCCGGCGCATCACGGCCATGAGCACAGGAGCGTCGAATTGGTGGAGTCATTGTGCAAACGCTTGCGGGTGCCGGGACATTGCCGCGATGTTGCGCGACTGACCGCCAGATTTCACGGCGACATTGGCAGGGCCTACGAATTGCGACCGGTAACCATATTAAGGCTACTGAACACTGCAGATGTGTTTCGCAAGCCCGAGCGCTTCGATGAAGTCCTGCAAGCAGCGGAATGCGACTTTCGGGGACGACCCGGCTACGAAGAAGCCCCCTTTGGGCAAACAGGGCTACTCAAAGCGGCCAGCGATGCGGCGCGGCGCGTTGACGCCGGCGCAATTGCTGCGGACCTGGATGACCCCGCCCGGATTCGGGAACAGGTCGATGCTGCACGGCTGAATGCCATTCGCGAAGTTCTGGCTAAATGCGAGCACAGCACCTGAGCGCTTCGTCACCAGCAAGCGGGCAGTCGACCTTGTCGCGCCGATTGCACGAATCAGTACCCTTTCAGCGGGCAAAACTGCATGGACTTGAACACATTGGCCACCACGGACGTGGTGCGCCTCGTCATGCTATGTAGTGGCCAGAAGCCGGTCAAACGCGCCCTCTCCTGCGGCAACCCCGGGTTGCTGAAAACTGCCGGCTAGCGCAATAACCAGAAAATGAGGCTGGCCAGAATCGATAGCAGAATGGTCGATCCAATCGGAAAAAGAAAACGCTTTCCATTGCGCTCAACAGTGATATCACCAGGAACACGCCGGGCAGCGGGCTGCTTTTGCGCGTTATTCCGCATCCAAGGTGTAAACACACCAATGATGATTGCGACGACCACGATCGTAAATAGCCACTTGAGCATGTATTTATCCAGACACCACGCGATTGCGGGCAAAAGATGCAGGTCAAATTATAAGGTTGCGCGCATCTATCTTGCTTACAATGATCGTTTAATTTCACCCCCTCGGCAGGAAGAACTGTGATTGATCTGTATACGTGGAGCACCCCCAACGGACGCAAGGTGTCTATTCTGCTGGAAGAACTGGGGCTGGAGTATCGAACGCACGCAATCAACATCGGCAAAGGTGATCAACACACCGAAGCGTTCGTAAAGATAAATCCCAACAGCAAGATCCCCGCAATCGTCGATCACGAAGGTCCGGAAGGGCAGCCGTTCAATCTTTTTGAGTCGGGCGCAATCCTGTTCTACCTGGCAGAGAAACACGGGCGTTTCTTGCCCGAGTCCGGCCACCTCAGGTACGAGGTAATGCAGTGGCTGATGTTCCAGATGGGTGGCCCAGGTCCGATGTTCGGACAAGTGCATCATTTCCTGCGCGCGGCACCGGAACCGGTTCCCTACGCAATCGAGCGTTATTCGAAAGAAACACGCCGTCTGTACGGCGTGCTGGATCGTCATTTATCCTCCAACCACCACCTGGCCGGCGATTACTCGATTGCCGATATCGCAACCTATCCATGGGTAGCCCGTTTTGAATGGCATAAAGTCGATCTGGTGGACTTCCCCAACGTAAAGCGATGGTTTGATGAAATCGGGGGGCGAGAGCCGGTTCAGCGCGGCATGAAAGTTCCGTCTGCCAACTGAGTAGACTCATGGCCAACAACGTCCCCTCACAGATCGGCAAGTATCCTATCGTTCGCGAACTGGGACGGGGTGCGACATCGCGCGTGTATCTGGCACGTGACCCCTTCGGCGAGCGCGACGTGGCAATAAAGGTGGTCAGACCCGAACCCGGTGTCGATCCCGCGGTTCAGAAGCGCTTCAACAAATCTTTCCTGAACGAAGCAGCGCTGATCGGCCGGCTGATACACCCACACATCATCCAGATTTTCGACGCGAACGTGACAGATGACTACAGCTACATCGTCATGGAGTACGCACCCGGAGAAACGCTCGAGGAACGCTGTGTGGTGTCAAATCTGCTCCCCATCAGCGACGTCGTCGAAATCGCTTTCAAATGCAGCCTGGCGCTCGAATACGCCAGTAGGCAGGGCGTGATTCATCGCGACATCAAACCAGCCAACATCCTCAGGGGTGTATCGGATGAAATCAAGATCAGCGATTTCGGGGCAGCGCAATTTCAGAGCGGCGAACAAACCGTGATGCAAGGGATGGGGTCTCCCGCGTATATGTCGCCCGAACAGATTCATGAAAAACCGCTCGATCATCAGACCGACATCTATTCCCTCGGTGTCGTGATGTATCAACTGCTCACTGGACGGTTGCCATTCTTCGCTTCCAACAAAGCCAGCCTTGTGTACCAGATCACCAACATTGAACCCGTGTCGCCATCGGTGCATCGCGCAGATCTGCCCGAAGCGCTCGAGAAACTGGTGATGCAGACCATGGCAAAAGAACTGACTGCGCGGTTCAAGTCATGGTCCGATTTTTCCCGGGAACTAGCCCAGTCGTACCGGCACCTGGAGTTGCCAGCAGATGCAGTCACGGATCAGGAAAAATTCGACGCCATCACACAGATGCCGTTTTTTAAGGAATTTCGCGAGATTGAAGCATGGGAGATCGTCAGAATCAGCGCCTGGCATCAGTACCCGTCAGGAAAGGATGTCCTCAAAGAAGGTGAAACAGGCGAAGATTTCTTTCTGATTCTGGATGGCAAGGCGCAAGTCAAAAAATCGGGGCAAGTGGTGGGTGCGCTGGAACCAGGCGATTGTTTCGGTGAGTTGCTGTATTTTGACAAGCAACGCACAGCTCGCACGACGACCATTTCTTCTGCCTCGGAAATGACTGTTGTCAAGATCAAGGCGCAAGCTTTGCAGGAGTCAACCGACGGCCTGCAGAAACAGTTCAACAAATCGTTTCTGCGGATACTGGTCAATCGCCGATCGCATATCAGCGACCGGCGCCACATTGCGGTCTGAATTTTCAAGACGTCACGGCGCCGGTGGTCTGCGCTGATAGTCCGGGCCTAGGGACGCAGTACGAAAGCCCCCCGGACATCGCCTTTTTTCAATCGCGCCAGTGCCAGGTTGGCGTCGGCGAGCGGAAGTTGCTCGATTTCTGTTCGGATGCTCGCGCGAGCTGCAAGCGCAAGGAAACGCTCGCCATCACCACGCGTGAGATTGGCAACCGAAACGACCTGCCGCTCTCCCCAAAGGATCTCATAAGGAAACGACGGAATATCACTCATGTGAATTCCGGCGCAGACTACCCGGCCACCTTTCCCGACTGCCCGCAACGCGAGGGGGACCAGTTCCCCGACCGGCGCGAATATGATCGCGGCTTCCAAAGATACCGGCGGTGAATCGGTAGAGTCGCCGGCCCAGGTCGCGCCCAGCTCCATCGCAAAAGCCTGAGCCGCACGATCGCCGGGACGCGTGAACGCATAGACCTGACGTGCCTGATAGACCGCGAGTTGCACAATGATGTGCGCGGCCGCGCCAAATCCGTAGATGCCTATACGTCGTGCATCACCGGTCTTGACCAGCGAACGGTATCCAATCAGCCCTGCGCACAGCAGAGGCGCAGCATGCGCGTCATCAAACTCATCGGGTAACGGAAAGCAGAAACGTGCGTCGGCGACGACGAACTCGGCATACCCCCCGTCCAGATCGAATCCGGTGAAGCGGGCGCGATCACACAGATTTTCGCGATCACTCAGACAATACTCACACTGACCACAGGTCCATCCCAGCCAGGGAACACCGACCCGCTGACCGGGTGAGACTGTTTTGACATCGCTACCAACCACATCAACGGTGCCAACTATTTCATGCCCCGGCACGACGGGCAGCTTGCCGCCCTGCAACTCCCGGTCAACCACATGCAGGTCAGTCCGGCAGACACCGCAGGCCTTGACCTTGATCCGAATTTGATCGGTGCCGGGCTCGGGAACCGGAATGTCTGACAGTATCAATTCACTCGCGGGTCCCAACAACTGCATCGCACGCATTCTGATCTCCCCAAGGCACCCACACTTTGTAACGGCCAGCCAAGTCTAACGATACACTCTGCAACGGTGCACGGGATTGGTTACAGAGAAAAGGAGGAACAATGGCGAACCGCGAAGACCTCTCAACAAGTGGCGTGCAATATAGCCCCGAAAACCATCAATGCCAGAAATGCGGTGGCAGATTCCATTGCGGTTTGAATGACTCCGGGCCATGCTGGTGCGCTTCTGATTTTCCGCGGATCATCAGCGGCGAAGCTGGTGGGTCATGTCTGTGCCAGCGTTGCCTGGCGAGCCTGGTCTCGGAAAGAAAAGGCGCTAACTGACCAGCAACACAGGTATGTCACACTGTTGCAGCATCCGGGTCGCAACGGAGCCCAGCAATGCACCTTTGACCGCGCTGCGCCCATGTGTACCCATCATGATCAGATCGCTCTTCTTGTCGATCGCATAATCGAGGATGGTGGTCGCCAGTTCACCGACTCCGATATGGTGAAGATAGGGCACACCCGCCTGATCGAGAATGACTCGCGCCTGCTTCAGGGCAGCGAGACCTTCTTCCCGGTAATAGTCTTCTAGCTGCTTTTTCGATATGAATGACTTGACCAGGCCGGAGGCAATCGGCAGTTGAACGTTGAGCAAATGCAACTCAACCGGCTGCTGATACCAGTCGCGTTTGGCGACAAAATCGCGCACTGCCTGCAAGGCATTATCGGAACCGTCCACGAGCAACATCACTCTAGGCATGCTTATCCCCTTTGGTCTCATCCACGCCATCCGTGACAAGATCAACTATCT
>Ga0316191_10000699_pt1 | contig 22263 bp, 21 predicted proteins | sample Eddworburr2cm_MG_FD_204928 | JGI IMG/M metagenome (GOLD analysis project Ga0316191, IMG submission 204928) | Coastal sediment microbial communities from Maine, United States - Eddy worm burrow 2 cm | ecosystem: Environmental > Aquatic > Marine > Coastal > Sediment | place: USA: Maine... | reverse complement strand
GCGCATGAAGGATACGGTGCACCTCGACTACCTTTATGTATTGACGGTGGCGGATGTACGCGCCACCAACCCGGAGCTGTGGAACAACTGGAAAGATGCCCTGCTGAAACAGCTGTACTACAACACGCGGCGTGCCCTGCAACGCGGCCTGCAGGATCCCATGGAACGCGCCGAGCATATCCAGCAGGTACAACAGGACACCGTGAAACAACTGGGTGAGCTGACACCGACCATAGCGGCTCTCTGGGACACACTCGGGGATGACTATTTTCTGCGCCATGCGCCCGAACAGGTCGCGCATCACAGCCGCCTGCTGCTGGACAATACAGACAACAACACGCTGGTCGATATTCAACCGGAGAATGCGCACGGCGGCACTGAAATATTGATCGTTGCACCCGCCAGGGACGACCAGTTCAACCGCATCACCGCGGTACTCGACCGGCTCGGGCTGAACGTGGTCGATGCCGGTATCGTCACTACCCAGGACAACAGGATGCTGGACACCTTTCATGTGCTGGAGGACTCCGGCAACCCCGTCAGCGGCGTGCAGCGGCTCGATGAAATAAAAGACGCCCTGCTGGCAGCGCTTAATGACGGCAATCACCCCACCTGGAAAGTGTCGCGCCATGCGCCGCGCCAGTACCGGCATTTCCCCATCAAGACACACCTTGATTTCAAGCTGGACACATATGACCAGCGAACGGTAATGGAACTCGTCACCGCCGACCGCCCGGGTCTGCTCTCGCGTATCGGGCGGGCGTTCGCCGATTGCAAGATCAGGCTGTTGAACGCAAAAATCGTCACCCTGGGTTCACGTGCGGAAGATGTGTATTACATTACCGATCAGCATAACCAGCCGCTGTCCGACGCTTCGAAAATTGCCTGCCTCGAGGAGGCGATTCACAAATATCTTGATACGGAAGACGATCATCGCTAGGGAACTGCCGGGCCCGGGACCCGTCCACTGCCCCGTGCAGATGTCGCCCGGGTAACTCGCGACAATTATTGACTGGCTTGCGGCATCTCTACCAGTTCGACCGCATTGCCGTCCGGGTCACGGCAAAACAAGGCGCGCCGTCCCGAGCGACTCAGCGTATAGGCAATACCAGCCGTCTCCAGTGCCGTCACCACGCCATCGAGGCCAGACACGCTCAGTGCCACATGCCGGTCACGGCCACCATGTTCCGGCAACTTCATGCCGCGCAGTACATCCGGCAACTCCAGCAGGTGTATCTGGGCTGCGCCCACCTGTAACCAGGCGCCTGGAAAACTCATAACGGGCCGTGACTCGTCGACTTCCAGACCCAGCACGCCCTGGTAGAACAGCAGCGCACGCCTGGTATCACTGACCAGCAAGCTGACATGATGAATGGCCACGATGTCAGCCATCTTCATCACCTGCATGAATCCGTGCGGCCATGTAAGCCGCCGTTACAATCATGAATCCGCCCAGCCATTCCCTTAACAACACCACCTCATCCGTCAGTAACAGAGACGACACTGCACCAATTACCAGTTCGAACAGCAGGATAACAGCAGAGCGGTGCACCGGCATACGGGTTACGCCATACAGCACACTCAGGGTCATAACCAGAAAACCGCACAGCCCCAGTGCCACCGCGGCAAGTATTACCGGACTGCTGACCGCGGGCAGGCCGGTACCAGACAGCACAATCCAGAGTGCTGCGATCACCACGACACCCGACCAGCTGGCGGTTGATTTCAGCAACACGCTGGCACCCTGGGTGCGGCGCACAAAGACATTACTCAGCGCGAAGGCAAAACCGGATGACACCGCCAGCCAGTCCGCATGATCACGCGGCCAGGGGATGCCGACAGCCTCGTTCCATAACATAATAATCGCGCCCGTTACCGCAATGGCAAACACCAGCAGGGAGCGACTGTCGAGCCGTTCGCCCAGCATGAACCAGCCGAGACACACCGCCCAGAATGGCGACAGATAGAATAACAGCAGTACCCGCACTACGTGTCCATCCAGCACCGCCATGATGAAGGCAACATTGCACCAGCCCGCGGACAGTCCCATGAGAACAAGTGGCAGCAGATTCGTTGCCAGCGACTGGCGCTCACGGACCAGCACCCATGAAAATACGCACAGGATGGCGCCATAGCTGACAAGCGCACTCCACACTCCTGCCAGACCCTGCCCTTCCAGCAGTCGCAACGGGTACCAGACGACACCCCACAGGGTTGCTGAAAACAGCAGGCTGATGACCGGCAGCAGGCGATTATCCTGTTTGGACGTATTCATGGCTTCCCTTATACTTTCACGACACACTCAGTGAAGTAAGACAATTCTGTTGGCCGCATAAAAGGCAACTATTGTAGCCACGGAAGCACACGGAAGGATAAAAGCATTAGTAGAAATATTTCCGTGTAATTCCGTGACCATTGAATAACAACTGGCTGCAAGCAATCACAACAACCAATATAACGAATGAATCCGAATCTAGCACAACTGCAACCCTACCCGTTCGAACGACTCGCCAAACTGTTTGATGGCGTGACAGCACCCGCTGCACTGCGGCCGCTATCGTTATCCATTGGCGAGCCACAACATGCCACGCCGGGCTTTATCACGGAGGAAGTCATTACCCATTTACACGGCCTGTCGCGTTATCCGGTGACACGTGGCATGCCGGAGCTGCGTGCCGCCATTGCAGACTGGCTGGTACAGCGTTTCTCGTTGCCGGAAAACTCGCTGGACCCGGAACGACAGGTGCTGCCGGTGAATGGCACGCGCGAGGCACTGTTTGCCTTTGCCCAGTGCATCGTCAGCCCTGGCAGTGACGCCCTGGTGCTGATGCCCAATCCCTTCTACCAGATCTATGAAGGCGCTGCCTTGCTGGCCGGTGCCAGGCCCTGGTTTATGAATACCACCCGCGAAAGCGGCCTGCTACCGGATCTTGATGCCGTACCCGACAGCGTCTGGAGGCGTTGCCAGCTGCTCTACATCTGCACCCCGGGCAATCCGACCGGTGCCGTCATGCCGGCAACCGCATTGCAACAGTTAATAGAACTGGCAGACAGGCATGATTTTGTGATTGCCTCGGACGAGTGTTACTCGGAGATCTACCGGGACGGCAACACGCCACCCGCCGGATTATTGCAGGCCGCCGCAGAGCTTGGCCGGAATGACTATCGTCGCTGTGTTGTGTTTCACAGCCTCTCGAAACGCTCGAATGCACCCGGCCTGCGCTCGGGCTTTGTAGCCGGCGATGCCAGTATCATGAAAGACTTCCTGCGCTATCGTACCTACCATGGCTGCGCCATGCCACCGGCCACCCAGGCTGCCAGTATCAGGGCCTGGCAGGACGAAGCACATGTTGCCCGAAACCGGGCCCTGTACACAGAGAAATTTGATGCCGTGCTGGATATCCTTGGGCCGCTGCTCGATGTGCGGTCACCGGATGCCGGCTTCTATCTCTGGGCACGCACACCGCTGGATGACACGGCCTTTGCCAGGGAACTGCTGGAACAACAAAATGTCATCGTCCTGCCAGGCAGTTTCCTGTCGCGCCCGGTTGAAGACCACAACCCCGGCAAGGATTATGTGCGCATGGCGCTGGTGGCGCCTCTCGAAGACTGCATCGAGGCGGCAGAGCGTATTAAATCGTATATTGTCAGCCGGTAGGCAGTTATCATTAGCGCATCCTGTCATGAACAAATCATTTACCTACCTGGAGATCTGCTCATATGAGTGACATGCAGTCAACAATCGAAGTCGCCTTTGAACACCGCGCGGACATCACACCACGCAGTGTCGACACCCATGTCAAGGAGGCCACGCTGGAGGCCATTGACATGCTCGACCGGGGAGTTGCACGGGTTGCCGAAAAGAAAGATGGCCAGTGGGTCGTCAACGACTGGCTGAAAAAAGCCGTATTACTCTCGTTCCGCATCGAGGACAACGCATTTATCAAAGGCGGTTTCACCAACTACTATGACAAGGTGACTTCCAAGTATGCCGATACCAACTCGCGTGAATTCCGTGATGGTGGCGTACGCGTGGTACCACCGGCAACCGCACGCAAGGGTGCCTATATCGCCTCTGGTGTCGTGCTGATGCCCTCCTACGTCAATATCGGTGCCTATGTCGACAGCGGCACCATGGTCGATACCTGGGCCACTGTCGGGTCCTGTGCACAGATTGGCAAGAACGTGCACCTCTCGGGGGGTGTCGGTATCGGTGGCGTGCTTGAACCCGTGCAGGCCAGCCCGACCATTATCGAAGACAACTGTTTTATCGGTGCCCGCTCGGAAGTCGTCGAGGGTGTCATCGTTGAGGAAGGCTCAGTCATTTCCATGGGCGTCTATATCGGACAGAGCACCCGCATCTATGACCGCAGCAGCGGCGAGATCATGTATGGCCGCGTGCCCGCCGGTTCCGTGGTGGTATCCGGCAACCTGCCCTCCAAGGACGGCAGCTATAGCCTGTACTGCGCCGTCATCGTGAAGACCGTTGATGAAAAAACGCGCTCCAAGGTGGGCATCAACGAGCTGTTGCGCGACATCTAGCCAGCAGCACCATGACAACGCTGTATGGCATCAAGAACTGCGACACCATCAGAAAGGCCAGGCGCTGGCTGAAGGGGCATGACATCGACTACCGGTTTCAAGATGTCCGCGAAGATGGCATCAACAAAGCCCTGCTCAACAGCTGGATCAAGGTACTGGGCTGGGAACAGTTATTGAACCGGCGCGGCACCACGTGGCGGCAGCTGCCGCCAGACCTGCGTGAGGGTATCGATCGCGCATCGGCAACGAGCGTCATGCTGGGTCAGCCTGCGATAATCAAGCGCCCGCTTCTGGAACACGACAAGCAGCTCTATCTTGGCTTTAGCGACGCACGCTATGCCGAAATCTTTCTGCCGGACGTGCACACATGAGCGCTACTCTTGATCTCTCGCGGTCGCTGATCGAACGACCCTCGGTCACTCCGGACGACCAGGGCTGCCAGCAACTGCTGGCCGAGCGTCTGCAGGCCATCGGCTTCCGCACAGAGCATCTGCGCTTCGACGATGTCGACAACCTGTGGGCACGCCACGGTGAGGCTACACCGTTGTTTGTGTTTGCCGGTCATACCGATGTGGTACCCCCCGGGCCGCTGCATGAATGGAGCAGTGCTCCCTTTGAGCCGGTCATCAGGGACGGCTACCTGTATGGACGCGGCGCTGCAGACATGAAGGGCAGCATCGCCGCCATGGTCACGGCCTGTGAACGCTTCATTGCGAAGCATGCCGACCACAAGGGCTCCATTGCCTTTCTCATCACCAGCGACGAGGAAGGCCCGTCGGTGAATGGCACCATCAAGGTTGTCGAGGTGCTGCAGTCGCGTGACGAGCACATTGACTGGTGTCTGGTCGGCGAACCGTCAAGCAGGGAGCACGTCGGTGATACCATCAAGAACGGGCGCCGCGGTTCCCTGAACGGCATTCTCGAGATACTCGGCAAGCAGGGCCACGTGGCCTACCCGCAACTGGCAGACAACCCGATTCACCGGGCAGCACCGGCACTCGCCGAGTTGTGCACGGCAGAATGGGATGCCGGCAATGAATTCTTTCCGCCGACGACCTTCCAGATATCCAATATCAGGGCCGGCAGCGGTACCGAAAATGTCATCCCCGGCTCACTGCAGGCGATGTTCAACCTGCGTTTTTCAACCGAATCGACCGTCGATTCGATACGCGCGCGAGTGGATGAAATCCTCACCCGCCACGGGCTGGATTACGTCATTACCTGGAAAGTCTCCGGGGAACCCTTCCTCACACCGGCCGGCGAACTGGTGGATGCCGCGCGCACTGCCATCAAATCAACCGTCGGCATAGAGACGCTGCTTTCAACCAGCGGTGGCACATCGGATGGTCGCTTCATCGCGCCCACAGGCGCCCAGGTTGTCGAACTGGGCCCGTTGAATGATACTATTCACAAAATAAATGAATGCGTAAAGGCTGAAGAACTTGATAAACTTTCTGATATCTATGAAGAGATATTAAAACAATTATTAACTTGATACCTTATCTAATTAAATAATCTAACTAAATCAAGAATCGTTCATCAGGAACAATCATAATGAAAATGCAACACATCCCTCACCCGACGACGTCGCTGCACCGTGTTGCCTGTTTTATCGGCGCTCTGCTGTTACTGGCGGGCTGCTCCACCGGAAAGATGGTGGTGCGTGGCTCGCAAACCATCATGGACAGCGGCATAGAGGCCATGAACAGCGAGACGGACCTGCAGCTTGCGCGCGCCGCAATGCCAGCCAACCTGAAATTAATGGAAGGTATGCTGCTGGAAGACCCCGAAAATATCGACCTGCTGCTGTACACCGCGCAGGGATTCTACGGCTACAGCTACGGCTTCATCGAGACGGAAGACACGGCTCGCGCCAGCGCCCTGTACCGGCGTTGCTATGACTATGCCCGGCGCACATTTTCGCTGCGCGGCTTCAATGTCGACCCGGAAACGGCCATGGCTGACGATCTGCAAGCAGCGGTTGCCGGTGCCGGCAAGGATGACGTACCCGCGATCTTCTGGACCGGCACCTGCCTGGGAAAATGGGCTGACATGAACCGCGACAATGTTGCCGGCGTCGCCGGCCTCGGTAATGTGGCCATCCTCATGCAGCGTGTCATCGAACTGGATGACAGCTATTACTATGGCGCCGCCCACCTGTTCTTCGGTGTCTATTACGGCGGGCTGTCACCCATATTTGGTGGTGACTTTGCCCTTTCAGAACAGCATTTCCAGCGCGCCGCTGAAATCAATGATGACAAACTGTTGCTGGTCGATCTGCTGCATGCGGAATACCTGGACCGCCAGCAGCTCGACCAGGATGGTTTTCACCAGAGACTGACCGGCATCCTGGCGGCCCCGGATGACCTCTATCCGCAGATGGCACTGGTAAACGCCATCAGCAAGCATAAAGCCGCCTTGTTGCTGGAACACGAGGGTGACTGGTTTTGAACAATGCACCCGGCCCCGGCAGGAAACTACTTACTGCACTGATACTGTGTATCTTCACCCTGCTGAGCGCACCCTCGCAGGCTGAAAAGACTTATGTCCTCAAGTTCGCGACACTGGCACCGGCAGGCACCACCTGGGTCAACCTGTTGCATGAATGGGCTAACGAGGTCGAAAGGGAAAGCCGCGGACGGCTGGTATTCAAGATCTATCCCGGCGGTGTCCAGGGTGACGAGCCGGACGTCCTGAAGAAGATACGCTTCGGACAGTTACAGGGTGGCGCCTTTACCGGCTATGGAATCGGGCAGATCTATTCACCAACGCGCGTCCTGGAACTGCCGTTCCTGTTTAACAGTATCGAGGAGATCGACTACGTCCGTGAACAGTTCATGCCGGATATCGAGCAGGGTTATCGTGATAACGGTTATGAACTGGTTGGCTGGATGGAAGTCGGATTTGTCTACTTCTTCTCGCAACACCCGATTCAAACCCTGGACGATCTGAAGAAACGGCGCATCTGGAACTGGCAGGGCGACGCGATGGGCAAGGCCTTCTTCGATGCCAGCGGACTGTCGCCGGTGCCGCTGTCGATTATTGATGTCTACACCAGCCTCTCGACCGGGCTGATCGATACCGTCTATGCACCGCCGCTCGGCGCTATCGCGATGCAATGGTTCACGAAAACAAGGTACATCACCGATATCCCGATGGCCAACGGTATCGGTTCACTGGTTGTGTCACGGCGTTTTTACCAGAATCTGCCGCAGGACCTGCAGAAGCTGTTGAAACGCACCGGCGCGGAGACCGGCGAGAAGTTGATCACGGCCACCCGCAGGGACAACGCCGAGGGGCTGGTGGTGCTGCAGCAAAGAGGCATGCAGATCGTCGCCGGTCATGAGGACCTGAAATCCGGCGAGGTGGAAAACATCAGTACCCGTGCCGCAGCAAGCCTGATGAACAACGGCTATATACCCAGGACGGTTATCGACAGGGTAAATGGCTGGCTGGCAGATTATCGCGCCGGGAAAGAACAAGCCCCCATCGATGTTGCCGAGTGAGCCGCACTGGGTAACAGGCTTCCGCCATGCGCTCATTCGCATGGAAGTCTTCATGGCTGGCGCGTCCCTGCTACTACTGCTGTCGCTGGTTTTCGGGCAGGTGCTGGCACGTAATTTCTTCAGTTCCGGCATACCCAACGCCGACATCCTGTCACGCTACATGGTGTTGTATGTGGCATTCTTCGGCGCCGCGCTGGCGGTTGAATGGCACAAGCACATCCGTATCGATGTCGTCGCTTCCTGCCTGGATCCGGCCCGCATGAAAAAGCTGCGTGCGCCGCTGTATCTCATTTCAGCAGTACTGTGCGGCATCATGACGTGGGCCGCCATTCGATTCTGGTACGATGACTGGCAGTATGTTGCCGAACATGAGCGCTGGTCCTCGGTACTCGCGCTCATCACCCCGTTTGGTTTTTTCCTGCTGTCGCTGCACTTCCTGCTTGGTGGCCTGTTTATTCAGCCCCCGGAACCCGGAAACGATTCATGACGTTTGCGTTGATCGGGCTGCTGATACTGCTGGCTCTGCTGGGCCTGCCATTGTTTGTCGCACTGGCTGGTGGCAGTTTGCTGGCCACCTACAATGCGGGCCTCGATCCGGCGCTGCTCGCGGTTGAACTCAACCGGCTGGCCTCCTCGCCTTACCTCGCGGCCATCCCGTTGTTTACCCTCGCCGGCGTGGTGCTTGCGGCAGGCGGCGCCCCGCAACGCATGATCCAGCTGTTCAACGCCACGGTTGGCTGGTTGCCCGGTGGCATGGCAGGCGTTGCCATCGCCTCGTGCGCTTTTTTTACCGCCTTCTCCGGCGCATCCGGCGTGACTATCCTCGCACTCGGGGGGTTGATGTTCCCCATGCTGGTGCATGCCGGCTACAAGGAGCGCTTCACGCTGGGGCTGTTAACGACCTCCGGCTCGCTGGGTCTGATGTTTGCGCCGAGTCTCGCCATTCTGCTCTATGGCATTGTTGCCGGCGTCAGTATTGACCAGATGTTCCTTGCCGGTATTTTTCCGGGTGTACTGCTGATGGTAATGCTGGGTCTGTACGCGATGTTTAACGGCCGCTCGGCAGATGTCCCGCGCCACCGCTTTTCGTTTGCGACCCTGGGCAAGGCGCTCAGCGAAGGATTCTGGGACCTGCTGTTGCCGGTTGGAGTACTCGTCGGCATCTTCGGTGGTTATGTCACCATCAGCGAGGCGTCCGCCTGCACCGCCGTCTATGTCATCCTGATGGAGAGCGTCATCCACCGTGAGATACACCTGCTCAAACACATGCCTGAAATACTCAGGGACACCGCCATTCTGGTAGGCAGTATCCTGATCATCCTGAGCGTCGCCATGGGACTGACCAACCTGTTGATCGACGAACAGGTACCCATGAAGATACTCGGCTGGATGAGCACCAATGTCGATTCGCAGTTGAAGTTCCTGCTGTTGCTGAACGCATTCCTGCTGATCGTCGGCTGCATGATGGATATTTTCTCGGCCATCGTTGTGGTGGTCCCGCTGATCCTGCCGATTGCCGAAAGCTATGGCATCCATCCTGTACATCTTGGCATTATATTTCTTGCCAACCTTGAGATCGGCTACAGTACTCCGCCCGTCGGCATCAACCTGTTTATTGCCAGCCAGCGTTTTGGACGCCCGATCCTGTCCCTGTTTCGTGCCGCCATTCCGTTCCTGGTGCTGATGATTGGCTGGCTTGCAATGGTGACCTACATTCCCTTCATTTCACTATGGTGGCAACCCTAGCCAGCCCTTTGTTCTGAGCAGTACTCTGGACACAGCATGATACGACTCAGACCCGGAATCACCGTCTCGCTGCTGGCGTGCAGCCTGCTGCTCTCGGCCTGTAGCGACAGCACACCGCGCCTGCCACAGTTAGCGGAGAATACCGTCATTCTGGCATTCGGCGACAGCCTGACCTATGGAACCGGTGCGAATGAAAACCAGAGTTACCCGGCCGTGTTATCGAAACTGACCGGTCGCACCGTGATCAATGCGGGCATACCGGGTGAAGTGTCCGCACAGGGCCGTGAGCGCTTGCCTGCCCTGCTTGACCGGCACCGTCCTGAACTGCTGTTACTCTGCCATGGAGGAAATGACCTGCTGCGCCGTATCAACGCGGCTATCACGCGCTCGAATATCGAGTCCATGATCGAGGCGGCAACACAACGCAACATCCCGGTGTTACTGATTGGCGTCCCGAAGCCCGGGCTGATGTTTCTGGACACTGCGGAAATCTACAGCGAGATCGCCGAGAAATATAAACTTGTGTATGAAGGTGACATACTGCCGGATGTTGAATCCGACAGTGCGCTGAAGTCGGATCAGATTCACCCCAATGCTGACGGTTACCAGCGTATCGCCGCGGCCATCTACCGCTTGATGACAAACAGTGGTGCCCTGCCCTGATCCTGGTTCAAGAGGAGAGAATTCATTAGCCACGGAAGTACACGGAATTACACTGAAGAATAAACACCTTAACAGCAATGATTCCGTGTGCTTCCGTGGCTATGTAATCTGGTTCAGGACTCGCTGTTAGCAGAGAGACATGATTATCAGCTGCGTTTCACCACTGCTACATTGTTGCGTAAATACACGGGCACGGCCTCGTCCGCACTGAGCCTTACACCTTGATTAAATTCATGCAGACCCAGCCGTGCCACATCGGCGGCGCGCGGCTCAAGATCAGGCAGAAGCCGGACAACCTGCTGCCCGAGACGCTGCATTAATTGCTCACCGTAAGCGCCCCAGCCACTGCCGACACCGACCCAGTCCTGCTGGCCGGACTCCGGCACGCTATCCGGGCTGCAGACACACTCACTGCCCTGCAAGGTAATGACATCAGCGTCGGTCTGTGTGTAGCAGCCCCAGTAAACTTCGGACTTGCGCGCATCCATTGCCGCCATCACACGCGTCATACTGGATTCACGCATCCCTCCCAGCGCCAGAGCAGCCAGTGTTGACACCGGCACAACCGGCAGTTCAGCGGCAAAGGCGATACCCTGCACCATGCTGGCGGCAATACGCACACCGGTAAAGGAGCCGGGTCCACGACCAAAGGCAATCGCATCCAGTTGCCTCACCGTCAGCCCTGCCTCCAGTAACAGTGACTCAATCATCGGCAACATCAGGGCCGCATGTTGACGCGGTGCCAGCGCATAACGCTCTATCACCTCACCGTCCACGGACAACGCCGCTGAACAGGCGGGGGTTGAGGTCTCAATAGCCAGGAGTGTGGATGACATGTTGGAGACAGTTTATACAGGGTTAGGCAACGGGTGCCACATGTGATGGGGCAACCGCCGCAAAGAATTCATGAACCTGGCCACTGTCACTGGTGCACGGCATCTGCGGCAAACTTTTCAGGAACACACGGCCGTACGCCTTGCTGCGCAGGCGCGGGTCGCACAACACCAGCACACCGCGATCGCTGCGATCACGAATCAGCCGCCCGACTCCCTGCTTCAGACTGATGACCGCGTAGGGTAGTTGATAGGCCATAAACGGGTTGATGCCCTGCTCCCGCAAGGCCTCTATACGTGCCTGCAGGATCGGATCGCCGGGCGAACTGAATGGCAGTTTATCGATAATGACGCAGGACAGCGCTGCGCCACGTACGTCGACCCCTTCCCAGAAACTGCCGGTACCCAGCAACACGGCATTGCCCAGTTCTCTGAAACGTTCCAGCAACTCCCGCCGCGGTGCGGTCCCCTGCACCAGTAGCGGATAGTCAAGCGTATCGGCCAGTTGCGCCGCGGCGGCCTGTAATGCGGAATGACTGGTAAACAGAATAAACGCCCGGCCGGCACTGGCCTGCAACACGTCGCGTGCGCAGGCGACCACCGCATCAACATAAAAACGTTCATTCGGTGCCGGCATGTTATCCGGCAAATACAGCAGGGCATTGTTACGGTAGTCAAATGGACTATCCAGTTTCAGTTGCCGGGCACTCTCAAGTCCCAATTGAGCGGCAAAATGATCAAAACTGTCACCCACCGCGAGCGTTGCCGAGGTAAATACCCAGGCGCTGGACAGGTTTTCCATGCAGTTCCTGAATATGGGAGCAACGTTCAGCGGTGTCAGGTTGAGGCGAAACGAGGTGCGAAATGTCTCGAACCAGTGAATGTATTCGCTGGACGAATGTTTCATCAGCAGTGCCAGTCGATCGTTCAGCATCACGGCGCGCGCCCGGCAACTCTCCAGGCCCTTGCCCCGCTCTGCCGCGACCACCAGCCAGTCCAGCAGCCGCTGCAAACAAGCGGATAATTGCAGCAAGCTATCCTGCAATGCCGGATCGGCCGACACCTCTGACCAGGCCGCACGCCGGTCTGCCTGACCCAGTGCCAGCCGCAATTGATGGGTCACGGCCTCGAGCCGATCCGCGGATTCCGGCAAATCCTGCATATCCCCGGCCTCGCGCACATGCTCCAGCCGCGTATCGCGTACCAGGTCACGTAGCTGGTGACTGCTGAGTGTGGCACCGAAAAACAGTGAGGCAACTTCAGGCAACTGGTGCGCCTCGTCAATAATAAAGGCATCGGCACCGGGCAACAGCTCACCAAAGCCCTCTTCCTTTAGCACCATGTCAGCAAATAACAGGTGATGATTGATGACAACGATATCCGCTTCCAGCGCCAGCCGCCTGGCCTTCACCACAAAGCAATCCTGGAAGTACTCACATTCCTGTCCGAGGCAATTTTCAACCGTGGAAGTTACCCGCGGCCAGATGATGGAATCCTCCGGGACCGCGCCCAGCTCTGCGATATCACCGCTCGTGGTGCGTGCTGACCAGCTGCGGATATCTTCCAGCTCGTGCAACTGTCTGCCGGATAACTGCCGACCGTCGCTGGCCGCGGTCCCCATGCGATGCCAGCACAGGTAATTGGCGCGTCCCTTGAGCAGCGCAGCCCGCACCGGCGCATGCAGCGCAGCGCGAACGACGGGGAGGTCTTTACCAAAGAGCTGGTCCTGAAGATGGCGCGTGCCGGTCGATATGATGATTTTCTTTCCAGACTGCAGCGCCGGCATCAGGTAGGCAAAGGTTTTTCCGGTGCCGGTGCCTGCTTCAACAATCAGTATTTCATTTGCAGCGATGGTATCGGCGGTTGCCTGCGCCATCAGTTGCTGTTCCTTGCGCGGAGAAAAGCCCGGCACGCTGGCAGCCAGCGGCCCGTCATCCCCCAACAGCTCAGCTATCACGGACACAGGAACACGGCCACTGCCTAACGGGCGCCCAGTTCCCGTGCACGCCGCTCAGCGGCAGCGGCACCTGAAGCGTTATTCAACTGCCGCCTCGCCTGTGCAATCAGCAACCAGTTGCGCGACTGCTGGGCATAATTGCCGGGCGCCAGACTGTTTGACTTGCTCGCCAGTTGCTCTGCCTGCATTGGCTCACCCTGGGAGAGACGCACCGTCGCAAGGTGATGCCAGAGCACGGCATTGCGTGGATCGATACGTATCGCACGCTCCAGCGACGCCGCGGCGGATTCCAGATCACCGGCATTGGCCTGTTGCTCGGCCTGCTGCAGCAAGGCGACAACGGCAGGCGCTTGCGTGCTGGCCGTCACCACGGTTGCCGCCCCCGGTGCGGGTTGGTATCCAGGCGCCTGATAGTTTATCGATGGCTGTCCCTGCTCGACGACAGGCGACGGGGCTTGTTGTGACGGCGCCGTGCTGCAGCCATGGATGGATAACGGCAACTGCACAGCGACCAACACGCGAAACAAAGATGCCAACTTCACTGAAACAACTCCTTGAACCAGTCAACCGGGTCAGGCAGTGCCTTTTTCTCCTTCACACAGGGTGCCTGTTTCACCGGTCCACTGCCGGTTATAAAGGGTAATTGTACGGCATCCTGACAGCCGGCATCTGCCAGTGACCCGCTTTTGGGATCAATCCAGTGATACTCGACCCCCTCGACGGCCGGTTGTACCCAGCCGGGGTTGTTGAACTGCGTGAACAGGTCACGCCAGACGCGCAGGGCACCGGAGGAACCCGTCAGCCCGGTTGACTTGTTGTCATCACGTCCTATCCATACAACACCGAGATGATCGCCGGTAAAGCCTGCAAACCAGCTATCACGCAGGTCATCGGTAGTCCCGGTCTTGCCGGCGACATCCTGGCTAGCGGGCAACGACTGGTAAATGCTGCGCCCCGTGCCCTCCCGCACCGCAAAACGCATGGCGGTATTGATTAGATAATTAGGTGCCGCCTCAATGGCTGACTGCACACTGAGCTGATAGCGCTGCAACGGAGTTTTATCGGCAGCGAGTACCGCATTGATGGCACGCAAGGGGGTCCGAAAACCGCCGCCGGCAAACGTCTGGTACATGTGTGTCACCTGCAGGGGCGACATCTCGACCGCACCCAGCACCAGCGAGGGATACGGGTTCAGTTGCTGCTCCACACCCAGTCGCCGCAGTGTTTTGATGATGGGCTCAATGCCCATGTCCAGGCCAAGACGCGCCGTGCTGACATTATAGGAATGCGCCAGTGCCTGGTACAAAGGCACGTCGCCATGGTTTTTCCTGTCATAGTTTCCCGGTTTCCAGACCACGCCGTTACGCGCCGTGAACGTCAACGGACTGTCATCCAGCAAGGTCGCCAGCGTGTAGCGCTGCGGTTGTTCCAGTGCCGTCAGGTAAACCGCCGGTTTCAACAATGAACCCACCTGCCGATGTGCGTCCAGCGCCCGATTGAAGCCGGCAAACGCCGGGTCACGACCTCCGGCCAGCGCCAGCACTTCTCCTCCCTGAACCGAGGTAACGACCGCCGCACCCTGCAGGGTGTCGGCTTTCAGTTTACGTTCACGTTCAAGCCCGTCAAGGCGTGCCCCCAGAACGCGCTCCAGTTGCCACTGCACCTGCGGATTCAGCGTGGTGAATATACTCAATCCCTCGGAGGTAATGTCTTCATCACGGTAGTCGCGTTGCAACTGGCGACGTACCAGGTCGAGAAAGGCCGGAAACGTGTTGATGGCCTTGCGCTGGTAATCACTGACACCCAGCTTCCTGGCCCTGGCTCGGGCAGACTCCTCCACGGTGATGAGTTCAAGCTCCGTCATCACATCGAGCACCAGGTTGCGCCGTGCTGTTGCACGTTCCGGGTGTCGCCTGGGGTTGTAGTACGAGGGCCCTTTCACCATGGCAACCAGCAGTGCCGTCTGGTCAATGCTTAATTCAGCCAGCGGGCGCTCAAAGTAAAAATAACTGGCAAGACCAAAGCCATGAATCGCACGGTTACCATCCTGGCCAAGATAGACCTCGTTCAGGTAGGCCTCGAGAATTTCATCCTTGTTGTAGTGCCACTCCAGCAACAGCGACATGATGGCTTCATTAAGCTTGCGTGTCAGTGAGCGTTCACTGCTGAGGAAGAAATTCTTCACCAGTTGCTGGGTCAGCGTACTCCCTCCCTGCACCACGCCAGCTGCACGGATATTCGCGAATAGTGCGCGCGCAATCGCTGCGGGTGATACACCATGGTGTGAAAAGAAGTCACGGTCTTCAATAACAATCAGTGCATCCGTCAGACTGACCGGTACCTCGTCGAGCTGCAATAACACGCGGTCTTCATTGTGCGCCGGGTAAAAACTGCCGACCAGTACCGGGTCCAGCCTTAGCAGGCTGAGCGCCTGACCACTGCGGCCATCAGTCAGCCTCGTCAGTTTCCCCGCGGAAAACGACACCCGCACATTACCGGGTGCCTGCTGCCCGTCCCAGAAATCAAAGGGTCTTGATATCAGGTGAAATTCATTTTTGTTTCTTGAGAATTGACCGGATTCACGGGGTGACACCACAGGGCGATAGTGCAGTGCCTTCAACTCGGTCACAAACTGTTCTGCGCTCAGCTCCAGCCCGGTATACAGTTCCAGCGGTCGGGCATAGACACGTGCCGGCAATGACCAGCGCTTGCCGGTGAACTGGTGGCGCACCTGGAAATCAAGATACACAACATAGCCGGCCAGCAAGATGGCCAGCAGCATGACAATACGAACCCGGAGTGATCGATTGGGGCGGCGTTTCGCAACTTTCCGCCGCGTCTTTTTCCGCCCGCGCTTGCGGCGTTTTACCATGACCCGAAAATACCTGCTGGAATGAGTAACTGAAGTAGCGCGCCATCATACCCGAATTACTGAAAACTGCATCCACCGCTGCCCGGCAGGCAAAAAAATCCCCGGACAGGCCGGGGAGAATTTACGGAGACTTGAAATTCGTTTACTGCTTGCGGCGCCGCGCCATGCCAATCAGTCCTAGCAGGCCGGAAGCGAATAACCATATGGCGGCAGGTACTGGCACAGCTGTGGAGCTGAATTCAGCGCGTACCAGCATGTCATCATAGTCAGCATCCATTCCGGGGCCGGTGAACCGATAATTATCATTGTAGGCAAGCACGAGATCAGACGTAGTTGTGCTGCTCATAATACCCAGACCATGAAGATTGATGTTGCTGGCGTTATCCACCGGGGTCAGCGCACTGGCGGTAGCACTGGTGAAACTGAAATCCAGTATATCTCCGGCTACAACATCTATGGAGAAACTGTACCAACCATCCCAGTCAAAACTGTCATTGTCTTCAGTAATGGAGATGGAGGAGCCGGAACCATAATTGAAGCTGTTAGTGTATCCTGATTCGGCTGCGATGTAATAAAAAGTAACCGAACCGTCCATGTTGACACTCAGCTGGGCACCGGTAGTCATCTGATTGAAATCCAAGTCTTGCAGCTGGCCATTAAAATCATTCTTTTCGATCGGCAAAGTCTCAGTCTCGACACCTGAATAAACAAAGGCTGCATTTGCAGAAAGAGAGGTGGCCAGCGTGACCGCACCCGCACAAACGGCAGCCAATAGCCGTGTTTTTCTCGAGGACTCTGCTCGATCCGAGGTTACACTCGTCATCTTTTCACTTCTCAATATTGTTAATATATTTTTCATTCCTCTCTCCTAATACATTGTTGTTCTTAGCACTAATCACCGGTTTTATCATTGCATCAGATAAAATCTTATGTATGCAGGCCAGACTCGCCTGGTTTTGTCCGACAAGCTGCCGGATTGTTGTAATCAGGCCAGACAGCGTCTGGAATACTTTGATTCTGCTCTGAGCCACCTTCATCGACCTGTGCGGTGATTTCATCACCGACATCGTCACGCTCTCTTCGGCAACCGCTAACATTCGAAATGTTTATTTCACTATCCGCACCTGGCCTTCTGACTTTGCATTCACCCCGGCATTCTCAGAATAGAGTTCACTCACATTTGACTGATCTAGTGGATCTCTCCCGATCAGTTGCCTGATGGTTGTAACCAAACCTGTGATTGTCTGGAATGATCGCCTTTGGTCAGTTCCGACTTCTTCGACCAGACCTGCAACTTCTTCGCCTGACGTACTTGTGCTTCTTCGGTAAACCCGAACGATGTAACTATCCATAGAGAGAGACTCCACTCGAAATATTTGTACTGCTGTTATGGTTCTTCTACTGGTATTATTTTTTCTTTCCTGCTGCGTGAGTGTATGTGCCAGCAACTTAAAGATAGCTAACGGATTCGCGATTCTTTCGAATTTCAAGTGGCGATTGGGCGGGGTAACAGGGTCAGCCAGACTGCATTGCAGTCTGTGCCAAGAAAAATATTAGCAATCACAAGCCTCCCGGGTATTAACAGACGGGAAATCCAAAGAGGTTTTAGATTAACCAAACGGTCAGGCAGATTGCTTTTCGAGACGTGCGTCCCTGAGTGAACGATGCAGTGATTCCGATTCCGGCTCGGGTTGCAGACCAAGCGTGATCGACAGGACCTGGCTGCAACGGCGATAGACAGACAACCCTTCCGAGAAGCGGCGCGTTGCCAGACAGCAAACCATCAACCGCTGATAAAATACCTCGACCAGGTCATCTGTATCGATGCCCTTCCGGTAGCAAAGCATGGCCTGCTCCCAGCAGCCATGTTTCTCCATGTAACGGCCTACTTCCAGCAGGTGGTGGATGAATTTGCTTCGCAGACGTTCATGCAGGGACACTGACCAGGACGTTAATTCCTCTCTGGCAAGAAAATGGTCCTGGTACAGTGCCATCAGATTTTCAGTCAAACGTTCCACACTAAATACCTGCTTGCCCGTGACATCACTCATCAGGAGTCGATGCGACTGGCCTAGCAGTCGCTCAAAAGACCACGCGTCCACCCAGCAATAACGTCCATCCAGGGACAATTTTCCATCTTTCAACTTAAGGACGCGGCCATCACCCAATATCTTCCGTAAACGGTGCAATGTGGTGTCAAACGAACGCTGTGCCGTATCACCATCTACTTCCGGCCAGAGTTCAGACATCAGGCTCGCTGTACTGACCTCACGGCCACCAAGAGCAATGATTGTCTTTAGTAATTCAAGCGGGCGCCTTGGCGCCTTGCGGCCAAATTCAGCCGGCTCTCCATTCAGTAACAGTGAAAAACGGCCGAGAGTGAACACGCTAACCAGTGGCGTGTCATGAGAAGCCTGTGACGAGAACCGTCCTGGTGCTGGTATATCCTGGCAGGATTGATTTCCATACGGTTGATCTGTGCGACGGCGTGTTAATCCCGGGTTGTTGATCCCTGTGAACTGCAGGCGCTCAATACCCTCAAGTGTCAGTTGCTCAATCATTATTGTTCATCGTGTATCCGGTCAAGCCGGATTACCTGATGCCTCCTTGGTTTAGTTATTTTTCTTTGACTTTATAATTAGTCAACGCGTCACAGCATTGTCATTAACAACGCACTTCCGGCGCAGGCGAAATATATAATTGAAGGACTTACAGATAACTTACAGATTCATGAATCTTGAAGCCCGGATGACGGGCAACCCGGCTAACACAGTTGGCTGGACGACACTACGGCCGGCATATAGAAGATAATACACACGGGCAGCACCAATCGCCCGATGACAGAAAAAGGGCGATCAGCAGTAGGATTTAAAGATGAACAAACGGGTCACACGGACTGTTTCTCAAGACGTGATTCACTGAGTGAACGATGCAGCGATTCCGATTCCGGCTCGGGTTGCAGACCAAGCGTGATCGACAGGACCTGGCTACAACGGCGATAGACAGACAACCCCTCCGAGAAGCGGCGCGTTGCCAGACAGCAAACCATCAAGCGCTGATAAAATACCTCGACCAGGTCATCTACATCGATGCCCTTCCGGTAACAGTGCATGGCCTGCTCCCAGTGGCCATGTTTTTCCATATAACGTCCGACTTCCAGCAGATGGTGGATAAATTTACTTCGCAGGCGCTCATGCAGGGACACTGACCAACACGTTAATTCCTCTTTGGCAAGAAAATGGTCCTGGTACAGCCCTATCAGGTTTTCAGTCAGGCGCTCCAGGCTGAATACCTGCAGACCGCTGACATCGCTCATCAGGAGTCGCTGCGATTGACCGAGCAAGCGCTCGAATGCCCACACGTCCACCCAGCAGTAACGTCCATCCAGAGACAACTTTCCATCTCTCAAGACCAGCACACGCTCATCACCCAGCATCTTGCGTAACCGGTGCAGAGTAGTGTCAAACGAACGCTGTGCGGTATCACCATCTACATCCGGCCAGAGCTCAGACACCAGACTTGCGGTGCTGATCTCACGGCCACCAAGGGCAATGATTGCCTTTAACAATTCAAGCTGGCGCCTTGGCGCCTTGCGACCAAATTCAGCCGGCTTGCCATTCAGTAACAGTGAAAAACGCCCAAGCGTAAAAACCCTGACAAGCAGCTCGTCATGAGGTGCCGGGGTTGTACTGAGCATGAGCTCCGGCATACGGGAGCACCGACGGGCATGGGACTGATCTGTCTGACGCCGGAGTAAACCCGGGTTATCGACAGTGGTGACACACGGGCGTTCAAAGCCCGCAAGTGAAAGTTGTTCTTTCATGAAATCACACAGAGCAAACCGGAAATACCGGGTAACTCGAGGCCTCCACCTACGTTATTGTTTGTCAGCTGTTAATTTATCTTATTAGTAAGCATATTATTACATGCTTCTTTACTAACTTAGAAGATCAACTGCACGGACTGACAAACATTAAAAAAATGAATACAGAACATTAAGTTCTACATTTATTTTTTTTTACAATTAGTTAAATGTTTTTCAGAGAAACATCCTAACCAATACACTGGTTCTCAACAGGGTACATAATTTTGCCATTTATTTGGCGCCACAGCAACCATACAGACTTACGACAGCCGAATAATCGAGGGAGTTCTGAACATAAGGCAATAGAACGCAACGGCAACATTGCACAGATCAACCGAAAGGCCATCAAGCGCAGCGCGGCTAGCGTCAAGCACGACCCCGCAGACCTTTGTTCCCATCAGGTGCCCTGCTCCCAGGAGGAAAGATAGTCCAGCTGATCCGCAGTCAGGGTGTCTATCCGCACTGCCATCGCCGCCAGTTTCAGGCGCGCCACTTCCTGATCGATTTCGGCAGGCACCGAGTGGACGCTGTTATCCATCTGGTCAGCCTGCGTTCCCAGATACACAGCACATAAAACCTGGTTGGCGAAGCTCATATCCATGACGGCGGAGGGATGCCCTTCGGCAGCAGCGAGATTGACCAGCCGCCCTTCCGCCAACAGGCAGATGCGCCGCCCATCAGCTAGCCGGTATTCATCGACTGATGGCCGCGGCCGCTGCTTGGCAGTCGCCATTGCCTCCAGCGCGGGAATGTTGATCTCGACATTGAAGTGCCCCGAATTTGCCAGCACACAGCCATCCTTCATGACCTCCATGTGAGCCTGGTCAACGACGTGTTTGTCGCCACTGGCAGTGACAATGAAGTCGGACTGTGCAGCGGCTTCCAGCAGCGGCATGACACGAAAACCGTCCATGGCGGCTTCCAGTGCCTGCAACGGGGCGACCTCGGTGACAATGACATTGGCGCCATGCCCCTTGGCGCGCATGGCAATCCCGCGCCCACACCAGCCATAGCCGACAACGGTAAAGGTCTTGCCGGCAATCAGGATATTGGTGGCACGAATGACGCCGTCCAGCGCGCTTTGACCGGTTCCGTAACGGTTATCGAACAGATGCTTGGTCATGGCGTCATTCACTGCAATGACCGGGAACTGCAGTGCGCCGCCCCGGGCCATGGCGCGCAACCGGATGACGCCGGTGGTGGTTTCCTCGGTTCCTCCCAGCATGTTGTAGATCAAACCGTGACGTGACTGGTGTATGCGGCTGACAAGATCGGCGCCATCGTCCATGGTGATCACCGGGTGATGATCAAGCGCCGCATCAATATGCTGGTAATAACGCTCGGTAGATTCACCGCGAACCGCAAATACGGGAATGCCATAACTTTCGACCAGTGCGGCGGCTACGTCATCCTGGGTACTGAGGGGATTGCTGGCGCACAGAACGACTTCCGCGCCTGCCGCTTTCAGGGTTCGGGCAAGGTTCGCGGTTTCCGTGGTGATGTGCAGGCAGCCGCTGAGGTGAATTCCGTGCAACGGTTGCGTCTCGCTGAAGCGTGCCTTGAGCTCACCCAATACGGGCATTTCCTGCCATGCCCAATCTATGCGCTTACACCCCGCCTCTGCCAAGGCAGGGTTTTTAATATCGAAATCACCAAGGCTTGTCATCGACTGTTCCAGATCGCATTCGACAGAATTCCCCGACAACACACTCGGATTCAGGCAGCAAAGTCACTCAACCTGACAGGTTGACGTTGTGCCCCCCAGTTTCCATGGGCCGCCTCAAACACGCCGGCACAGGGCGTCCCGCAGGATGCGCATTTTCCATCAGCAGTCAGTTTCCAGTCGGTCAGGACATACCAGTCACGGCCGATCAAGCGTTCACCACACTGGTGGCAGTAGGTACTGTCACCCGCTTCGTTATGCACGTTCCCTGTATAGGCATAGCGCACACCGTTTTTCATGGCGATCTCGCGTGCACGTATCAGGGTTTCCCGGGGTGTCGCCGGGACATCCAGCATCTTCCAGTCGGGATGAAAGGCGGAGAAGTGCATGGGTACATCGGGCCCCAGTTTCTCTACCACCCACTGGCTCATGGCGTCGATTTCCTTGTCCGAATCATTCTTCCCCGGTATCAGCAGGGTCGTCAATTCTAGCCAGACAGCGGTTTCGTGTTTTATGTACTCCAGCGTCTCCAGCACCGGCGCCAGGTGTGAACCGGTAATCTTGTGATAGAAGTCTTCTGTAAAGGCCTTCAGGTCGACATTGGCAGCATCCATGT
>Ga0316191_10000698_pt1 | contig 22282 bp, 19 predicted proteins | sample Eddworburr2cm_MG_FD_204928 | JGI IMG/M metagenome (GOLD analysis project Ga0316191, IMG submission 204928) | Coastal sediment microbial communities from Maine, United States - Eddy worm burrow 2 cm | ecosystem: Environmental > Aquatic > Marine > Coastal > Sediment | place: USA: Maine... | reverse complement strand
AACATCCCCGTCATCAGCTACCTGTTTTTGAGGGGACGCTGTTCGGACTGTGGCAGCACCATCTCCATGCGTTACCCGGCGGTTGAAATAACCACCGCTATTCTGTCGGTGGTAACCGCGCTCCATTTTGGCTACAGCATGCAAACTCTGGCTGCGCTCGGTTTTACCTGGGCACTCATTCCTCTTTTTCTGATAGATTTCGATCACCAGATCCTACCCGATTCGATCACCCTGCCCCTGTTATGGAGCGGCCTGCTACTCAGCCTGTTCAGCCTGTTTACAGACAGTCACAGCAGTATTGTCGGGGCCGCAGCTGGCTATCTTTGTTTATGGGCAATCTTCCATATATTCAAACTGGTGACCGGCAAGGAAGGCATGGGCTATGGCGATTTCAAACTCCTCGGTGCCATTGGTGCCTGGACAGGCTGGCAGGCACTGCCAGTGGTCATACTGTTTTCATCAGTAGTTGGGGCAGCTATTGGAATCACTCTAATCCTGTTCAAAGGCCGTGACCATAGTCAGCCCATGCCCTTTGGGCCGTTCCTGGCAGCAGCGGGATGGATGACTCTTTTGTGGGGAAACGACATAATCCGGCTGTATCTGCAATAACCTTCTTTAATATTACAACTGTGTAATACAGACACCTTGGGCATAATCGGCATACACACGCTGGTGGTAGGCATGACCGGTGGTATTGGCAGCGGTAAAACGACGGTTGCCAACGGTTTCAGTGCACTCGGTGTACCCATCATCGATTCGGATCAGCTGGCACGCGAACTGGTCGAACCAGGCCAACCGGCTCTTGATGAAATTATTGCGGTCTTCGGGAAAGCCAGCATCACCCGTGACGGTCAGCTGAATCGCGCTTACATCCGGCAACAAATCTACGCGGATGCCGTGCTGAAATCTCGACTTGAAGCCATCCTGCACCCGAAAATTCGTCAACGCATCAGAAGCTTATTGGCCGACATCAGGGAACCCTACTGCATCGTGGTTATCCCCCTGTTACTGGAAACAGGACAAACAGACCTGGTCGATCGAATTCTTGTGGTCGATGCACCTGAAAAAGAACAGCTCGCACGGGTTGCCGCCAGAGACAGCCTGTCGGACAATACCATCATGGCCATCATGCAGACACAGGCAGATCGCAACACTCGCCTGCAGGCCGCTGATGACATCCTCGTGAATGACAGTGACCTGGAATCGCTGACTGAACGCATACTGGAATTACATCTGCACTATATGGAAATATCACATGATCACTAGCCCGGGTAATTCAATTGCAAGCAGCATACAAGCACGGCACCATGCCGACCCTGCGCACAGCACTGCAAACAAATCACCCCGGTCCGCACCAGACAAGATTCTGTATGAGCAGCCACTGAACGAGCGAATAAGAGCCTTTCTGCGACTTGAATACCTGTTTCAGCAAGCCGCCTGGCATCTGGGTCGCCAGTCCGAATGGGACAGCCGCGCCACCCTGAGTTGCGTCCTGGAGATTCTCGAGATTTTCAGCAACACCAACCTCAAGTCCGAAGCCCTCAAGGAACTGGAACGTCATGCGACCAGCCTGAAGCGACATGAACAGAATCCGGATGTTGACCGTGCACAACTCTCAGGCCTGCTGGACAATATCAACAGCCATATCGAAAGAGTGCGCAGCATCAATGGCCAGATTGCCAATGAACTGAAAGCCAGTGAATTCCTGACCAGCATCAGACAGCGGAGTGCAATTCCCGGCGGGACCTGCGATTTTGATCTGCCCGCCTTCCATTACTGGCTGCAACAACCTGCAAAGGATCGAACCCGTGACCTGTCACTGTGGCTTGGCCACTTTGACGCCATCGGTCAGGCAATCCAGATGATTCTTGGCCTGACGCGTGACAGCACCTCCATGAAACCGACCCTGGCAACCGGTGGCATGTATCAACGCACCCTGGACCCAAACCATCCCTGCCAGCTTGTCAGGATTGCATTACCGCCAGGACGCCCCTATTTTGCAGAGTTAAGTGGCGGACGCCATCGTTTCACCGTACGTTTTCTGCAATTTTCCATCGATGAAAAACGTGCCAGACAAACCGACCAGGATGTGGAATTCGAACTGGCCTGTTGCATAATCTAGACGGCTGCCATGGCAACTGACAAGAGACAGGTACAAACAGTCAGCTGCCCCACATGCGGCAAACCGGTGGAATGGGCTATGGCAGAACGCTGGCGCCCCTTCTGTTCCGAACGCTGCAAACTGATTGACCTCGGAAGCTGGTTTGATGAAACCAATCGCATCCCGGACGATAGCGAACCACTCTCAATACAGGGGCAGGACGACGCAGTAGATTAATCCCGAGTCCTAGGACTCCTTCAAGATGATATTGCCGTGTTCAGTTGGTCTGTCAGTGTTCAGGGCAAGGCGCGCCTCGCCGGGAATGACCATAGTCCTTTCCAAGAGGTGCAACGTAGCCATGGACGCTGACAGGCCAACCCTTCGGGCGCTCCTGTGGTGTCCCGCAGCGGCGTTGCCGCGCTTGACAAGGACTTCAGGCCATTGCCTGCGCACGGCGCCTTGCAGCGAAACACCACAGGAACGCTGAACACGGCAATATCATCTTGAAGGAGTCCTAGCCCCAGAGTGCGCTGATCGCGGCGATACCCTGGGCACCATGCCGGAAGGCCGTGCCCATATCTGACAGCTGCATGCCTCCCAGCGCATACACAGGCAGCGATGCCTGTTCACTCAATTGTTGCAGCCCGTCAAAACCCAGCAGCCGTGCGTCCGGATGACTGCTGGTCTGTTGTACCGGTGAAACCACGATAAAATCGAGCCCCAGCGCCCCGGCATGCCGAACCTCTTCCAGCGTGTGACAGGACGCACCCACGAGGTATTCGTCGCCCACTGGTCGTTCTGACAGCCCCATGAGGCGTGTACTGGAAAGATGCACGCCGTCAGCACCCGCCGCGACTGCAAGTGCGGGCTCCGCATTCAAGAGCAAACGAACATCGGCCTGTCGGCAAAGATCCAGAACGTCAGGCACCAGCGCCCGATAATCCGCCGTTGACAGTTGCCTCGCACGCAGTTGTACCAGCGATACCCCACTGGCAAGCGCCCCTGCAAAGGCACCCAGAAAACCTGCATGGTCGGGACCGGGTTCAGGTGTAATAAGATAACGGTCAGGCAGGCTGACGGCCTTGATTATGGGGATATTTGCCGCAGGGAACCGGTAATCCCCGAGATTTTCGACAACCACCCACTCGATGTCCTGTCCCTCACAACCCGCTGGTTTGCCTGCAAAGTCATCCACGCGCCAGACATCCAGCAATACCGATTTGTCTGGATAGTCGTGCACAACCCGGATCAGTGGACGGGCAGCTTGCACGGTAATTCCGAGCTCTTCGTGAATTTCACGGCGCAGGGCACTGGCAACCGTCTCACCGGACTCAAGCTTGCCGCCGGGAAACTCCCACAGCCCGCCCTGGTGGACGTGCGCCGGACGCTGACTGATCAGCACCCGGCCCTGGTCATCAAAAATAGCTGCGGCCGCCACATGCACGCGCACTGGAAGATGGTCCACTGCACTAAACCCTGAAAGCGGTCGAATTCAAGTAACCGGGAAACAAATCAGGTGCGATACTCGGCATTGATTTTGACGTAATCATAGGACAGGTCGCAGGTCCAGATTGTTTCACTGCAGGCACCACGATTCAGGACAACCCTGATTGTCAGCTCTTTCCTGTCCATCACCTGCTGCCCGGCAGCCTCGGTATAATCAGCCGCACGCCCGCCTGCACGGACAATACAGACCTCATCAAGGTAGATCTCGACCTGCTGCAAATCCAGTCCCGCTATGCCGGCACGCCCGACAGCCGCCAGTATCCGGCCCCAGTTAGGGTCGCCGGCGAACAGCGCAGTTTTCACCAGCGGCGAATGGGCAATTGTATAGGCAAGCTGCAAACATTCATCTGTTGTGGCACCACCGTCAACAGCAATCGTGACAAACCGGGTTGCTCCCTCCCCGTCACGCACAATTGCCCTGGCCAGCTGGCCACAAATGCCAGTCAGCGCCTCTCTGAACAGCTCGTATCCCGGTGTTCCCGGTTCCAGTAGCGGTGTTGCCCCTTTGCCGGTAGCAACCAGAACGCAGGCATCATTGGTCGAGGTATCGCCATCGACAGTAATACGGTTAAATGACCTGTCGACCGCATCAGACAGACAGTCCTGCAGTGACTCCTGCGCGATACTGGCATCCGTAGCCACGAATGCCAGCATGGTGGCCATATCAGGCCGGATCATACCGGCGCCCTTGGCAATACCGGTTATGGTCAGCGGCTGGCCGTCGCCTGTCTCTACCTTTATCGATGCGCCTTTCGGCACTGTATCCGTCGTCATTATGCCGGTTGCTGCAGCAGCCCAGCCGTTTTCATCCAGCTGTTTCAATGCATCCGGAATGCCCGATAAAATTTTTTCGACCGGCAAGGACTCCCCGATCACACCCGTGGAGAAAGGCAATACCGCTTGCGGTACACAACCCGCCTGTCTTGCCAACCCTTCACAACACAGCCGGGCATCATCAATACCCGCCTCGCCGGTACCTGCATTTGCATTACCGGTATTGACCAGCAGGCAGGCGGGCTGTTGCTGTGACAGATGGGCACGTGCCACCACCACCGGCGCGGCACAAAAGGCATTACGGGTAAATACGGCAGCACACACCGAGCCAGGCGCCAGCGCCATCACCACCAGGTCAGGACGACCGGGCTTTTTTATTCCGGCTGCTGTCGTTCCCAGGCGGAATCCGGATACAGCATAAAGCCCGGATAATGGATCAGTCTGCATGACTTGTGCAGGAGCGGCCGTCAGAAATTATGCTCGTAAACATTTATCTGCATGGTGAACCAGTCAGCTCAGCTTGCCATGGCATTGTTTATACTTCTTGCCGGAACCACAGGGACATGGCTCATTTCGTCCGATCTTTCGCCCCTGACGCTGGAAAGGTGCATGCTCTTCACCACCTTCCTTGTCCCCGCCCATGGAATTGGCGCTGTCATGCTGATACTTCACCTGTGCTTTGCGGCGGCGCTGCTCCTCCACTGCCTCGACATCAGATTCGGCGCGCACCTGCACCCTGGACAACACGCCAATGAATTCGTGCTTGATACGCTCAAGCATGTCAGTGAACATGGCGAAGCCTTCTTTCTTGTATTCCTGTTTCGGGTCTTTCTGTCCGTATCCCCGCAGGCCGATGCCCTGCCGCAGGTAATCCATCGCAGCAAGGTGTTCTTTCCAGGCACTATCGAGTATCTGCAGCATCACTGCTTTTTCAAATTGCCGCAACACTTCCGGACCCGCTTCTTCCTCCTTCTTCCTGTACGCAGCAACCATGGTTTCAAGGATACGCTCACGCAGGGTTTCCTCATGCAGATCGTCATCCTCATCCAGCCATTTTCCGACCGGTATTTCCTGACCGTACTCCTTGATCAGGGCCGCTTCCAGTCCGGGTATATCCCACTGCTCATCCTGCGAGCCGGGCGGCAGATATTCGTTGATCAGGCCATTAACAACATCCTTGCGGATCGCAGCCACTGTCTCGGAAATATCATTTGTTTCCATTAACTCGTCGCGTTGTTCGTAGACTACGGTACGCTGGTCATTGGCTACATCATCGTATTCGAGCAGCGTCTTGCGCATATTGTAGTTGTGCTGCTCAACCTTGCGTTGCGCATTCTCAATCGCCTTGGAAACCCAGGGATGTTCGATCGCCTCCCCTTCTTCCATGCCCAGCTTCTGCATCAGGCCAGCCACCCGGTCAGACGCAAAGATCCGCATCAGGTTGTCCTTGAGCGACAGATAGAAACGGCTGGAGCCAGCATCACCCTGACGACCGGAACGTCCACGCAACTGGTTGTCTACACGCCGTGATTCATGTCGCTCGGTACCGACAATGTGCAGGCCACCGGCAGCTATTACCTGTTCATGGCGTTGCCGCCACGCTTCGGTGAGCTTCCTGATGGTTGCTTCATCCGGATTATCGAGTGTTTCCAATTCGACCTTCAGGTTACCGCCAAGCACGATATCGGTACCGCGACCCGCCATATTGGTAGCTATGGTAATCGCACCCGGCATTCCCGCCTGGGCCACGATATACGCTTCCTTCTCATGCTGCTTGGCATTCAGGACGGCATGCTTGATGTTTGCTTTCTGCAGTAACTTTGACAGGTATTCCGAGGTATCAACCGACGCCGTACCCACCAGTACCGGTTGCCCGCGCTGCTGGCAATCACGAACATCTTCCATGATGGCCGCAAACTTCTCCTCCATGGTGAGATAGACCAGATCCCCCATGTCATTCCTGATCATCGGGTTGTGTGTCGGGATAACAACCACCTCCAGCCCGTAAATCTGCTGCAACTCAAAGGCCTCGGTATCCGCCGTACCGGTCATACCGGCAAGCTTCTTATAGGTTCTGAAATAGTTCTGGAACGTGATGGAGGCCAGCGTCTGGCTCTCATTCTGAATGGGTACGCCTTCTTTCGCCTCCACCGCCTGATGCAGGCCTTCTGACCAGCGCCGACCCGGCATGGTGCGTCCGGTAAACTCATCGACAATAACGACCTTGCCATCCTGCACAATATAATCGACATCTTTCTTGAACAGCAGGGTGGCACGCATGGCAGCATTGAGGTGATGCATCATGCCCAGATTTGCGGCATCGTAGAGACTCTCGCCTTCACGCAACAGGCCTTTACCGGCAAGTAACTCCTCTACATGCTCATGACCTGCATCGGTGAGGTATATCTGCTTGTGCTTTTCTTCCAGCGTGTAGTCGCCGGGCCCATCCTCTTCCTCCTGCAGGGTCAACCCGGCAACCAGCTCATTCATGGTTACATACAAGTCCGAACGCTCATCTACCGGCCCTGAAATAACCAGCGGGGTACGCGCCTCATCGATCAGGATGGAGTCAACTTCATCCACGATGGCAAAGTTGCGCCCGCGTTGCACCCGTTCATTTGCAGTAAAGGCCATGTTATCGCGCAGATAGTCAAAGCCAAACTCGTTGTTTGTGCCATACGTAATGTCCGCTTCGTAGGCCTGCTTCTTTTCCTCGTAGGGCTGGCCGGATACTGTCACGCCGACCGTCAGTCCCATGAATTTATGAACCGCGCCCATCCAGTCAGCATCACGCCGAGCCAGATAATCATTAACCGTAACGATGTGCACGCCGTTGCCGGATAGCGCATTCAGATAGGCCGGCAGGGTGGAAACCAGTGTCTTGCCTTCACCGGTACGCATTTCGGCGATTTTCCCCTCGTGCAACACCATGCCGCCAATAAGCTGGACGTCAAAATGACGCATCTCCAGAGTACGCCAGGCAGCTTCCCGCACAGCGGCAAATGCCTCGGGCAACAAATCATCCAGTGTCTCGCCACCTGTCAAACGCAGCCGGAAGTCATCCGTCTTTGCCCGCAGCGCCTCATCGGATAACGCCTTGAAATCCGGTTCCATTTCGTTAATACGTGCCACAATACGTGACATGCGTTTCAGCAGTCGCTCATTGCGACTGCCAAACATCTTGCTAAGAATATTGAGTGCCATGAATACCTTGAAGAAACCCAGTCCACAGAGAGCACGGATAATACCGCATGTGCCTGCAAATTAGCAGGCCGTAACAGGTAAAAACAGGGGTAGAGAAACCAGCAATGCGCCGGCCCCGGCGCTGTAAAAGAAAGGCCTATTTGCCAATATACTTAGATGGATTGACAGTTTTTCCATTATGCAGTACTTCAAAATGCACATGCGGACCTGTCGACCGGCCAGTCGACCCCATCAATGCAATCTGCTGCCCTTTTTTAACCTTTTCACCAACTTCCACCAGATGACGCTGATTGTGTCCGTAACGGGTAATGTAGCCATTGCCGTGGTTGACCTCGACCAGGTTCCCGTATCCCGAGCGCTTACCGGTCCAGCTAACCACACCATCACCGACGACAATGACCTCACTGCCTTTCTTGCCGGCGAAATCCAGTCCCTTGTGAAAGTCCTGCTTGCCGGTAAACGGATCATTGCGCTTGCCATACCTGGATGACAGCCAGCCCTCTGCAATCGGCCTGCCGGAAGGCATAACACGCTCATGCAGACTGCGACTCATCAACAGTGATTCCAGCACCGACAACTTTTGTTCCCGGTCCTGCATCTCGCTGTCCAGCGTATCGAGCATGGACAGAAACTCAGCCAGCGGAACAGACTGCAGCTCCACCTCGTCACCGGGACCACCAACAGCCGGAACGGCATCAAAATCAAATTCTTCCTTGTCCAGGTCACCCTGATCAACCAGTCGTTCACCCAATGCATTCAGACGCAACATTTGCCCCTGCATCTTGCCAATCCTCAATGTCAGTGCATCGATATCTGCCTGGGCATCACGGCGTGCCTTGGCAACTTCTGCCTGCTGCTCATCAATAATACCCTGCCAGTTCGCCACGTTTTCAAGCTCATTTCCGGCGAACCGGGTACCTGTATAGAGAGCCACTGCAAGCAGCACCAACAGACCGGTAATGGCGGTGATGCCAAAGCGCAACAAATTGAGATCAAAGTTCCAGACCTGTCCACGCTTATTTGAAAAAAGTATGATGTTCATATATAAACCCGTTCAATAACTTATGAACAATCCCTTGCGAATTAACAAACTGCTTGGAGGTAAATACAGCTACCTCATAAACCGCGCCAAGACCCTGCAGGAGCTGGAGGCATTGCTGCGTGAGCTGCTGCCTGCGCCCCTGAATGAGCATTGCCGGGTCCTTGCCATCAGGGACGAAACCCTGGTTCTTGCTACCAGTTCCCCCGTTTGGGCAGCCCGACTGCGATTCCACGCCCCGCTCCTGGTAAAACAACTATCCGCTCATCAAACAGTGACATTACGTACAGTTTGTGTCCGGGTTCGGCCACCGGAAAAGGCTTCTCCGCCCCCGCGCCGACGGACAGCTCTCCGTCCGGGTAAGGCCGGCGCTGTCGCGCTCCAACAGGCGGCACAGACTATATCGGACCCGGGGCTGAAAACTGCACTACTGAGACTTGCCAGTCGACATAACACCCGCTGACTGCACTGGCACAGCCGCAATCAGGTCATTACGAGGAAATCAGATCAACCGGCAGGTACTGGCTGCAGGAATGAAATCGGGGATTCATTGGCATCATCAAATGTCACTTCTTCCCAGGCCGACTCATCTGCCATCAATGCACGCAATAACTTGTTATTAAGTGCATGCCCCGACTTGTAGCCGCTAAATGCACCAATCAGGCTATGACCAAGCAGGTATAGATCACCAATTGCGTCAAGTATCTTGTGCTTCACAAATTCGTCGCGATAGCGCAAGCCATCCTCATTCAGGACCCGATAGTCATCCAGTACAACAGCATTATCGAGGCTGCCACCCAGTGCCAGTTGACGTTCCCGCAATTGTTCGATTTCGTGCATGAAACCAAATGTCCGTGCACGACTGACCTCCTTCACAAATGAAGTCGTGGAAAAATCGATTTCGGAATGCTGCGTGTTCGATTTGAAAACAGGATGGTTAAATTCGATGGTGAAACCCACCTTGAAGCCATCGAACGGCTCGAAGCGTGCAATTTTGTCCCCGTCTTCCACCTGTACCGGCCGTTTGATACGGATAAACCGCTTGGCTGCATTCTGTTCTTCAATACCAGCAGACTGTATAAGAAATACAAAAGGCCCGGCGCTGCCATCCATGATCGGAACTTCAGCCGCACTCAGATCGATGTAGGCATTGTCGATACCCAGACCTGCCATCGCTGAAAGCAAATGCTCAACGGTGGAAATCCGGACATCATTGCTGACCAGCGTGGTTGAAAGGCGAGTATCACCGACATTTTCAGGACGTGCCGGTATCTGGATAACTGTTTCCAGATCGACACGACAAAACACAATACCGGTATCAACCGGTGCTGGTCGCAATGTAAGATAGATTTTCTTGCCCGTGTGCAAACCCACACCGGTGGCGCGAATCACATTTTTAAGAGTACGTTGTCGAATCATGGCATTATTACCTCTTGAAACTGCCGTTTTCTCAGACAAGTACCAGAAAAGCCGCGGTGACTTTAGCACACACAGATGACCTCTGCATAGGCACTGATCAAATCTGCATGCGTTTATTCAACAAGCTATTTGTAATCTTTATTTACGCATAAGACATACAAATAGCAGCAACCGCAATTTTCGACCCTGGCTGGCCATCCAGCCAGGACCCGCTTGCCCCTGCCCCCTCGGGATAAAACCTAGTCAGCCTGGCGTCGCAAGAATGCCGGGATATCCAGATAATCCATATCCTCCGCCGAGTTGCCGCCGGTTGCCTGCGCCCGCTGCGCAGCCTTGTTCTTGTTGCGCAACACTGTCGGATGATCATAGTCCTCGCCACCCGTCTTCCTGTTGACATGGACGATGGAGGGCTTATCTGTCGGGGCGGGCATGGGCTTTGCACCCGCACCCAGACCGGTCGCCACGACGGTGACCCGCAGTTCATCACGCATTTCCGGGTCAATCACCGTACCCACGACTACCGTGGCATTCTCGGAGGCAAACTCCTTCACCGTGTTGCCAACCTCCTCGAATTCACCGATGGCCAGGTCCATACCCGCCGTTACATTCACAAGAATGCCATTGGCCCCCATCAGATCGATATCTTCCAGCAACGGACTGGCTACAGCCGCTTCGGCGGCCTCACGCGCCCGGTCTTCTCCCTTGGCTGTACCGGAACCCATCATGGCCATGCCCATCTCCGCCATCACAGTCCTGACATCCGCAAAGTCGACATTTATCAGGCCCGGACGGGTGATCAGCTCGGCAATACCCTGCACTGCTCCCAGCAACACATCGTTGGCGGAACGGAAGGCATCCAGCAGGCTGATCTGCTTGCCGAGCACCGACTGCAGCTTCTCGTTGGGAATCGTGATCAGGGAATCCACATACTGACTGAGTTCCTTGATACCGTTATGTGCCACATGCAGACGCCGGCTGCCTTCAAAGGTAAATGGCTTGGTCACTACCGCGACCGTCAGAATCCCCATCTCCTTGGCAACCTGCGCAACAATCGGCGCAGCACCCGTCCCGGTTCCACCCCCCATACCTGCTGTAATAAACAGCATGTCAGACCCCTCAATGACCTCGGCAATCCGGTCACGGTCTTCCTGCGCAGCCTGGCGTCCGACATCCGGATTTGCGCCGGCACCCAGTCCCTTGGTGATATCGGCCCCTATTTGCAGACAGGTCCGTGCCGCCATGTTCTTCAGGGCCTGCGAATCTGTATTTGCGCAAATAAACTCCACACCATCGATATTTGCCTCCACCATGTGCTGAACGGCATTACCGCCACCACCGCCAACACCGATCACCTTGATTACAGCACTTTGTCCACATGAATCGAGTAGTTCAAACATGATGTCTCCTCCTTACAGAAACAACAATTAAGCCCAAAGAATTAACGTTTATTTAAAGTGCTGTCCAGCCAACCTCACTGATCACGACCGCACCCCCTCAACAATTGCCAAACAACTAAAAATTTCCCTGAAACCAGCCCTTCATCCTCTCCCAGACACTACGCACACCTTTACCCAAGCCGATATCCAGCGACCGCTGGTCACGGTTGTGATGCCCAAACAGCAACAAACCGACACCGGTAGCAAAAATCGGATTGCGCACGACATCCACCAGGCCGGTAACGTACTGGGGCACGCCCAGACGCACCGGCATATGAAAAATCTCCTCGGCCAGATCAACCAGCCCTTCGATCTTGGCGCTGCCACCTGTCAGCACAATGCCGGCAGCAACCAGGTCTTCAAAGCCGCTGCGGCGCAGCTCAGCCTGAATCAGTATCAGCAGTTCCTCGTAGCGCGGCTCGACCACTTCAGCCAGCGTATGCCGTGCAAGCCGGCGTGGTGCACGGTCGCCGACACTGGGGACTTCAATACTTTCCTCGGCACTGGCCATATGGGTAAGCGCGCAGGCGTACTTGATCTTTATTTCCTCTGCATGCTGGGTCGGCGTACGCAATGCAACCGCTATATCGTTGGTCACCTGATCACCGGCGATCGGGATAACAGCCGTATGACGAATGGAACCCTGGGTAAACACGGCAATGTCCGTGGTCCCTCCACCGATATCCACGATACAGACGCCCAGTTCCTTTTCATCCTCGGTCAGCACCGAGTAACTGGAAGCAAGCTGTTCGAGAATAATGTCATCGACTTCCAGTCCACAGCGGCGCACACACTTGATAATGTTTTGTGCAGCACTGACCGCACCCGTCACCATGTGCACCTTTGCTTCGAGACGCACACCCGACATACCCACCGGGTCACGTATACCTTCCTGGTTATCAATCACGAATTCCTGCGGCAGGATATGCAGTATTTTCTGGTCAGCCGGGATCGCCACCGCCCGCGCGGCGTCAATTACGCGCTCGATATCACCGGGAGTAACTTCGCTGTCGCGTATGGCCACGATGCCGTGTGAATTAAGGCTGCGTATATGGCTACCGGCAATACCGGCGTAGACCGAATGGATCTGGCAACCAGCCATGAGTTCTGCTTCTTCCACTGCACGCTGTATCGAGTGCACAGTCGACTCGATATTAACGACCACCCCCTTCTTCAGGCCGCGCGAGGGATGCGAGCCAATACCAATAACCTCCAGTTCACCTTCCGGCATAATCTCGCCGACTATGGCAACCACCTTGGAGGTGCCAATATCCAGGCCGACAATCAAGTTTTTCTCAGTTTTCTTCGGCATTCCGCTAATCTCTATCCTGCTAACCCTGTTTTGCCCGTATTTTCCGGAAGCGGCCCTTTCCAGTAGACAGAAAAACCGTTGCTGTAACGCAGATCGACCTGCTGCAGACTATCCAGCCGGCCTGCAAAAACACTCGGATACGCACGCACGAAACGCTGCAGGCGCTGCCATGCATCAGCACGTCCAAGCTCCAGCAACACTGCATCATCAAGCTGCAGATGCCATGCACGGCGGTTATCCAGCTCCATACGCGTGACCTCGATCCCGAGTGGCGCCAGTGTGTCTGCAACCCGCTGGAAGTTCTGCAACACCTTCAGTTCCTGGCCATCCGGCCCCGCCAGTGACGGCAGTGCCACGGAAATAGCTGTTGTCTCCGGGACAAACGGCTCGCCCCCCCTGTTGAGAAAGCCATGTGCTCCCCAGAAGGCGACCGGCTGCTGCTCTTCGATCTGCAGGCGCAAGGTCTCCGGCCAGATGCGTTTCACCCGGGCCCGGTGTACCCAGGGCAACTGCTCTGCTGCAGTGCGGATGGCCGCCACATCCACCGTAAAAAAACCACCTGTCGCATGCGGGGCAACTGCTGCCTGCAGCTGCTGTTTGTCCAGGTATCTGAAATCGCCCTTGACCTCAACCACACTCAGCGGAAAATGCCAGGGATCGGACAACCATTGTTTGCCCAGTAAAACCGTGGCGGCGAGCACCCCAACCAGTAGCAGCCCCGTCAGTGTACGGGCACGGTGGCGCAACATATCCATCAAGCGCTGCTGCAGGGAAGGCTGTTGTGGCCTAGACACTGCGCACCTCCCTGCCAGCGCTTGCTGCCAGGCTGGTATCCAGTATTCTGCAAACCAGCTGCCTGAAATCCATGCCGGCCGCCTTTGCTGCCATTGGCACCAGACTGTGGTCAGTCAGTCCAGGCACTGTATTGACCTCGATAAACCAGGGTTGACCGGCGGCGTCCAGCATAAAATCCACACGCCCCCAGCCACTCGCCCCGATGGTCCGGTAGGCTGCGCTGGCAAGTGCCTGCAATTCCTCTTCCCTGACGGCTTCCAGTCCGCAGGGAATCAGGTAACTTGTGGTATCGTTTTCGTACTTCGCGGCATAATCATAAAATATATTGGGTGTTTCGAGCCGGATCAGCGGCAACGCCGCGTCACCCAGAATACCGGCGGTATACTCCTTCCCCTCAATCCACTGTTCAACCAGCACCACAGCGTCATACTGCGCCGCCTGCTCCCAGGCACCCGGCAAATCGTCAGCAACATCCACCTTGCTGATGCCGATGCTGGAACCCTCATGCGGGGGTTTCACAATCACCGGGTAGTGCAGATCATCGCTGGCGGCAAGCGCTTCTGCCTTGCTCGACAACACCGTAAATGCCGGCGTGGGGATACCGGCACTTTGCCAGACCTGCTTGGTACGCAGCTTGTCCATAGCCAGCGCGGAACCCAGCACATGACTGCCCGTATAAGGCATGCCAATAGTCTCCAGCATGCCCTGTATCACGCCGTCTTCACCGCCACGACCATGCAGCGCGATAAAGGCACGCGTAAAACCACCAGTGACCAGGGTGTCACACAGATTGCCGGCTGCGGTATCCACGCCCTGCGCATCCACACCGGCAGACTGCAGCGCCTGCAGCGAGGCGGTACCGCTGGCCAGCGATATCTCACGCTCGGCTGAAGACCCGCCCATCAGCACGGCCACCCTGCCGTAGTCCTGATTGTTTTCTGGCACGGCGGTACTCATGCAGATGTCCCGGGGTGTTCGCCGACGATACGAACCTCGGTCTCCAGCCGCACACCATGCGCCTGTTCAACGCATCCCTGCACCTGATTCATCAAGGTCTCCAGATCTGCCGCCGAGGCACCGCCGGTGTTGATAATAAAATTGGCGTGTTTCTCCGAGACCCGTGCACCGCCCAGTGTTTTTCCCTTTAGCCCGGTCGCTTCGATCAGACGTGCCGCATGATCCCCCGGAGGGTTACGGAACACCGAGCCGCAACTGTTCTGCTGGACTGGCTGACTGTCACTGCGTTGCGCCAGCAACTGCCGGATACGCAGCTGTGCCGCCGCTGCATCACCGTGTTCCAGCGACAGCCGGGCGGCCACGAACCATTCATCCGCAACACCCTCGACCATGCGATAACCCACCCGGTATTCGTCTGGCTGACGCACATGCAGCCGCCCGGAGCGGTCCAACGTTTCCACGCCAGCAACCCGGTTCCAGGTTTCCCCGCCAAACGCACCGGCATTCATGGCCAGCGCACCACCCAGGGTACCGGGTATGCCGGCCAGAAACTCCAGCCCGGTCAGGCCCTGCTGTGCACAGACACGCGCCACCTTGGCACAGGTCAAACCGGCACCGGCGCGCAGGGTCGTGGCATCCAGCCAGTCAAGTTCCGTTAATGCACCCAGGGTAAAAATGACCGTACCCGGGAATCCCCCGTCACGTACCAGCAGGTTACTGCCCAGTCCCAGCCACAACAAAGGTTCCTGCGGGTCCAGCTGCTGCAGAAAAACACACAGGTCTGCAACATCAGCCGGCTTGTAAAAGCACCGCGCACTGCCACCGGCGCGCCAGGAGTTATGCCGGGCCATGGGTTCGTCGTAACGCAGCTCGCCGCGCCATCGCTGTATTTTTTCAGCGGCCATCATTCCTGTTTCACCGTGTAGCACCTGCCAGATCAGTGGCCAGCCGTGCAGCAACGCTGCCGATATTGCCGGCCCCCAGTGTCAGTAACACATCACCATCCCGTAGCAGGTCGTTCAGCACTGCCGGCAAGCTGTCCAGGTCTTCGACAAACACCGGATCAATTTGTCCGCGTGCACGGATACCGCGCGCGAGTGCACGGCCATCGGCACCGCTAATCTGTGCCTCACCGGCCGCATAGACCTCACCCAGTACCAGCACATCTACACTGGACAGCACGTTGATGAAATCATCGAACAGGTCACGGGTTCGTGAGTAGCGGTGCGGTTGAAACACCACAACCAGGCGACGTTCGGGCCAGCCGGCACGCACGGCCGCCAGTGTCGGTGCTATCTCGCGCGGGTGATGCGCATAATCATCAATCATCAGCACCGTGCCTGCTGCTGTCGCAATCTCACCGGCCACCTGGAAACGCCGGCCGATCCCCTGGAATCCAGAGAGTGCCTGCTGAATGTCTGCATCGGAAACACCCAGCTCCGTGGCAACGGCAATGGCAGCCAGTGCATTCAGCACATTATGCCGTCCCGGCAGGTTCAGTGTAACGGGCAACAGCTTGTCATGCCCCCGGCGCCGAACCTGGAAATGCGTTTGCATACCCTGCTGCTGCACTTCCGCCGCGCGCACATCGGCATCCGTATCAATGCCGTAGGTAATGACCGGCCGGGTGACTTCCTCGAGTATGTGCGCAACCTCGGGATCATCCAGACAAAGCACGGCCAGGCCGTAAAAAGGCAGATGGTGCAGAAACTCGACAAAGGTCTGACGCAGGCGTTCAAAATCCCCCTCGTACGTCGACAGGTGATCGGCATCGATATTGGTCACCACCGCCATTGACGGCTGCAGGTAAAGAAACGAAGCGTCACTCTCGTCGGCCTCGGCCACCAGGTAATGCCCGGCACCCAGCTGTGCATTGGTTGCCGCACTGTTCAACTGGCCACCAATCACAAAGGTCGGATCCAGGCCAGCCTCGGCCAGCAGACTGGCCGTCAGGCTGGTGGTGGTGGTTTTCCCGTGAGTACCGGCAACGCCGATCCCGTAACGAAAACGCATCAGCTCTGCCAGCATTTCCGCCCGTGGTACCACCGGTACCCGCTGTTCGCGTGCCGCAGTCAGCTCCGGGTTATCCGCATTGATTGCCGTAGACACCACCACCACATCCGCACCATCGATATTGCCGGCGTCATGACCGATACAGACGTTAATATCCATAGCGCGCAGTCGAAGTGTCACCTCATTCTCGCGCAAGTCGGAGCCACTGACAGCATAGCCAAGGTTGTGCAGCACTTCTGCGATCCCGCTCATGCCCGCACCACCGATACCGACAAAGTGCACGCGCCGTACCCGCCCCATACCCTGCGGCTGTGCCACGGCTGTCGGGTGTAATGCCGAAGTCATGCCACTGCCCCCGTATTCACGGCATGGCTGTCAATACCGGCTGCCTGCAAACAGAGTGCGGCAACCCGGCGCGCCGCATCCGGCAACGCCAGTTCATGCGCACGAGCAGCCATTTCCACGAGCATGTTGCGCTGTTCCAGAAAATCCGCCAGCAACCCCGCCAGCCTGTCAGCGGTCATGGTGGCTTGCGGCAGCAGTATCGCGGCGCCGGCATCCGCAAGAAACCGTGCATTAGCGGTCTGGTGATCATCCGTCGCATGTGGAAACGGCACCAGCACGGACGCCACACCCACCACGGCCAGTTCGGCGACTGTCAGCGCACCCGCGCGACAGATCACCACATCCGCCCATGCATAGGCTGCCGCCATGTCTTCAATAAAGGCTTCAACGCGCGCCACCATGCCAAGACCGGCATAGGCCGCCGCTACGCCGGCCTCATCTGCCCTGCCGGTCTGGTGATGCAGTTGCAGGGACTGGCCCGCAGCCAGCTGCCGCACTGCCGCGGGGACCGTTTCATTGAGTGCGTGCGCCCCCAGGCTGCCACCAATCACCAGCACCCTCAAGGCGCCGCTGCGTGCGGCGAAACGCTCTGCCGGTGATGGCAATTGCGTAATTTCGACGCGCACCGGATTACCGGTGTGTACCGGGTGGTATTTTGCCGGCAGGCTGCCCGGGAAGGCCTCCATCACGGTGCGCGCAAACGGGGCCAGCCACCTGTTGGTCATACCCGCGACCGAGTTTTGTTCATGAACCAGCAGTGGACGACGCAGCAGCCAGGCAATCACCCCCCCCGGTCCGGATGCAAAACCACCCATCCCCAGCACCGCACAGGGGCGTAAACGTAACTGGATCAGCAGTGCCTGCAGCAGTGCAATCAGCAGCATAAAGGGAGCCAGCAACAAGCGCAGCACACCCTTGCCACGCAGACCTGATACCCGCATGGTCTCCAGCGGGTAACCGGCAGCGGGAACCACGCGTGCTTCCAGGCCCCGTCGTGTTCCCAGCCAGGTAACCGCAATACCGCGCGCCGACAATTCTGCGGCAACGGCCAGCGCCGGAAACACATGCCCGCCGGTACCGCCTGCCATAATCAGCACCGGCCGCTTGCTTGCAGTTGACATCATACTGCCGACCTCTTGCGCCTTGCCGCCGCGATACCGCTCGCCGACATGCCGGTAGCCGTGCAACGGGTCTCGTAATCCACGCGCAACAGCAGCGCAACCGCAACGCACATGACAAGCATGCTGGAACCGCCATAACTCATCAGCGGCAAGGTCAGCCCCTTGGTCGGCAACAGCCCCATGTTGACACCGACATTGATAAAACTCTGCAGGCCGAACCAGATACCAATGCCATAGGCCAGGTAGGCGGCAAACAAATTCTCCGCCCTGACAGCCTGGGCGGCGATGGCGAAGGCCCGCCATACAAGCACGGCATAGAGGACAATAATAAGACACACACCGAGCAGGCCCAGCTCTTCGGCCAGTACCGCAAACACAAAGTCGGTGTGAGCTTCAGGCAGATAAAACAGTTTCTGGATGCTCGCACCCAGCCCGACACCGAACCACTCGCCCCGACCGATCGCGATCAGGGACTGGGTCAGCTGAAAGCCGCTGTTAAAGGGATCGGCCCAGGGATCCATGAAAGTCGTCAGGCGATTCATACGATACGGGGAAGACACCGCCAGGCTGGCCAGCAGCAGACCTGCCAGTCCCAGTGCCCCGCTGAACTGGAGCAGTTTGACGCCCGCCATAAAGATCATGCCCATGACGGTTGCAGTCAGCACCACCGTGGCACCGAAATCCGGTTCCAGCAGCAATAACAGCGCGGCGATCGCGAGCAAACCGACGGGTTTCATAAAGCCGGTTATCCGGGTACGGACCTCTTCACCATGTCTTGCGAGATAGCTGGCCAGGTAGATGATAAACATCAACTTGGCCGGCTCGGACACCTGCAGGCGAAACAGACCGGCATTGATCCAGCGTGCGGCACCGTTCACCTCTACCCCGACGCCCGGCACCAGCACCAGCAACAACATGGCGAAGGCGGACAGCAACAGCACCATAGCCAGTCGCTCCAGGTCGACCAGGCGCACCGCGAACACCAGCACCCCGGCAGCCAGTCCGAGACCGATAAAAACAGCCTGGCGGAACGCATAGTAAAACGGCTGTCCGATCTCGCGATCGGCGAAGGTGATCGATGCCGACGCCACCATCACCAAACCAAGGGTCGCCAGCATCAACACGCTGGCCACCAGCCAGTAATCGACCCGTGGCATACGGGCATCATCAATACCGACCATTCTGGCCTGGTGTGCAACGCTGGCCACTAGCGCACCAGCTCCCTGACAGCCTGCATGAACACATCGCCGCGTTCCTCGAAATTCCGGTACATATCCGTACTTGCACAGGCCGGTGATAGCAGCACGCAGTCGCCTGACTGCGCCATACCGGCTGCCAGCTGCACTGCCTGCAGCATGTCATCTGCGTGCCTGACCGGTACTGCATCCTGCAATACGGCCTCGAGTAAAGGGGCATCCTTGCCAATCAACACTACTCCATGTCCCTTGCGCTGCAGCACCTCTGCCAGCGGTACAAAATCCGCACCCTTGCCATCCCCCCCGGCAATCAGCACAACCGGCCCGTCGACCCCCTTGATCGCGGCCAGCGTAGCGCCGACATTGGTGCCCTTTGAATCATTAAACCAGCGCACCCCGTTGTGCTCGGTGAGGTACTGCATACGATGCGGCAGACCCTGAAACTCGCTCAGCGTCTCGACCATAGCCGTCAGCGGCAAACCGGCAGCCTCACCCAGCGCCAGCGCGGCCAGTGCATTGACCAGGTTATGGCGTCCGGTCATCTGCACACCGGATGCCGGCATGAAGTACAGCTCACCACGGGCCAGCCAGGTCTCACCATCAAGCTCTACCAGGCCGTACTCGTTGGCAGCGGGAACAGACCCGGTAAAGCCGGTGACCGGGTGCCGGACATCTGCAAGCGCCGCTGCAAGCGGGTCATCAAGGTTCACGACCTGCATCGCAGCATGCCGGTAGACGGCCTGCTTCGCGGCGGCATACGCCTGCAGATCACGATAACGATCCATATGATCGTCGCTGATATTCAGCACCACCGACGCCAGTGGCCGCAACGATTGCAGGGTCTCCAGTTGAAAGCTGGACAACTCCAGTACATACAGATCCGGCTCCTCTGCGGTGATCAGATCGAGCGCCGGTGTACCGATATTGCCACCGGTGCGCACATCAAGGCCGGCGCAGCGCGCCATCGCACTCAGCAGGGTAACGACCGTGCTCTTGCCATTGGAACCGGTAACAGCGATGACCGGTGCCCTCGCGACCTGTGCAAACAGTTCAATATCACCGATCACCGGCACCTGGCGCATACGCGCCGCTGCAATCGCCGGCTCATCCATTGAGACACCGGGACTGAGCACAATTTGCTCGGCCCGCTCAAAGGCATCCTTGTGAAAGCCACCCAGAAACAGCGCCACATCAGGCAACTCGGTACGTGAACGCGCCAGTCCAGGTGGCTGTTCGCGGCTGTCGACAATGGCCACAGGCACACCCTGGCGTGACAGGTAACGCGCCACGGACAGACCCGTTTCACCAAGTCCAACCACCAGCGTTCTGCACGCTTTTTCTAGCATCTCTGTCATGACTGTTGCCGGGACCGCCATTTAATCAATACTCGTTAAAACAACCAGTCTTGTGCGCATGATTCGTCCTAGCGAATCTTCAGCGTCGCCAGACCAACCAGCACAAGAATCACTGTAATAATCCAGAAGCGCACGATCACACGCGGTTCCGGCCAGCCTTTCAGTTCAAAGTGATGATGCAATGGCGCCATATGAAAAATGCGCCGGCCGGTCAGCTTGTACGAGGCCACCTGCAGAATGACCGACACGGTCTCCATTACAAACACACCGCCCATCAACATAAAAACCAGCTCCTGCCGCACCAGCACAGCCACAATACCCAGTGCCGCGCCCAGTGCCAGCGCGCCTACATCCCCCATGAACACCATGGCGGGATAGGCGTTAAACCAGAGAAACCCAAGGCCCGCCCCAACCAGCGCACCGCAAAAAACAACCACCTCGGAAGCATCGCGGATGTAGGGAATACCCAGGTAAACAGAAAACTTCACGTTCCCGGTGGTATAGGCAAATACGCCCAGCGCGCCTGCGATCAACACGGTCGGCAGGATGGCCAGACCGTCAAGCCCGTCTGTCAGGTTAACCGCATTACTGGAACCGACGATGACAAAATAGGCCAGCACCACATACATCCAGCCAAGGTCAATCGCAATGTCCTTGAAGAATGGCACAATCAGCGCAGTCTCGGCCGGTGTCGTAGCCGTAAGGTAGAGGAAAATCGACACGCCCAGCGCCACCACGGACTGCCAGAAAATCTTGCTGCGTGCCGACAGGCCATCTGAATTTTTCAGCACCAGCTTCCTGTAGTCATCCACCCAGCCAATCGCACCGAACAATGTCGTCACCACCAGCATCACCCAGACGTAGCGGTCACCCAGGTCTGCCCACAGCAGGGTTGAAATGGCAACCGCCACCAGTATCAGGGCGCCGCCCATCGTTGGCGTCCCCGCCTTCACCAGATGCGTTTGCGGACCGTCATCACGTACCCGCTGCCCGATCTGGTAACGGCCCAGCCGGCGGATCATCTCCGGGCCCACCACGAAGGAAATCACCAGCGCAGTCAACACCCCGAGGATGGTCCGCAGCGTCAGGTACTGAAAGACGCTGAAACCACTATGGTACTCACTCAGATAATTGGCCAGGTACAGCAACATATCAGTGCAACTCCCCTGCTTCCGGACCCGCATTCAAGGCAGCGACGACACGCTCCATACGCATGCGCCGCGACCCCTTCACCAGAATATGCAGGGGACCCGACACCTCCTTGCGCAAGGTCGCCAGCAACTCATCCATTGTCGTGAACGCACCACCGGGTCCAGCAAAGGCGGTAACCGCTGTCTGCGCCAGCTCACCCAGACCGTACAGCCGGGTCACGCCGGCTTCCCGGGCCATGCGGCCGGCCGCAGCGTGCAACGCGGCAGCCCCGGCACCGAGTTCGCCCATATCTCCCAGCACCAGCCAGGTATCCCCGTCTGCCAGTGCCAGCACATCCAGCGCAACCTGCAGGGACTCGGGATTGGCGTTGTAGGTGTCGTCAATCAGCGTGACCCCGCCCGGCAGGGAAAGAATATTGAATCGGCCGGCAACCGGTGTCAGGGATTCCAGCCCCTGCCTGACAGCCTCCAGATCAGCGCCCGCCGCCAGCGCAACGGCACAGGCAGCCAGTGCATTCATCACGTTGTGCCTGCCCGGCAATGACAGGCGCAATGCAA
>Ga0316191_10000695_pt1 | contig 22315 bp, 14 predicted proteins | sample Eddworburr2cm_MG_FD_204928 | JGI IMG/M metagenome (GOLD analysis project Ga0316191, IMG submission 204928) | Coastal sediment microbial communities from Maine, United States - Eddy worm burrow 2 cm | ecosystem: Environmental > Aquatic > Marine > Coastal > Sediment | place: USA: Maine... | reverse complement strand
AGAGCATCGGCGATTACACGTCGGATCTGTTCGACATGCTGGCGTCGCTGTCACCGCGGCCGCTCGACTATCCGGAGGTCGTGGTGCTGACTCCGGGCATCTATAATTCCGCCTACTTCGAGCACGCCTACCTGGCGCAAGGCATGGGGGTCGAGCTGGTCGAGGGCAGCGACCTGGTCGTGGGTGACGACGATTGCGTCTACATGCGGACGATCGAAGGCCTTGAGCGGGTCGACGTCATCTACCGGCGCATCAATGACACCTTCCTGGACCCGGAGGCATTCGAGCCGGAGTCCCTGCTGGGCGTCCCCGGTCTGATGCGGGCCTGGCGGGCCGGCAACGTGGCGCTGGCCAACGCGCCGGGCGCGGGTGTCGCCGATGACAAGGTGGTGTACTCGTTCCTGCCGCAGATCATCCGCTATTACCTCGACCAGGCGCCGATCCTGCCCAACGTGCCGACCTGGTTGTGCAGCGACGAACGGGACCGCGAGCACGTCATCGCCCATCTGGACGAGCTGGTGGTCAAGCCGGCCAACGAGTCAGGCGGATACGGCATGCTGATCGGACCACAGGCGACCAGGAAGGCCTGCCGGGAGTTCGCCGACCTGATCCGCACGGACCCGCGCAACTATATCGCCCAGCCACTGATCGCCCTGTCCACGGTGCCCAGTCTGGTGGAAGGTGGCATCGAGCCGCGTCATGTCGACCTGCGGCCTTTCGTGCTGCAAGGGGAACGGATGGCGGTCACAGCCGGTGGCCTGACCCGGGTGGCCCTGAGAAAAGGATCTTTCGTGGTGAATTCCTCCCAGGGCGGCGGCAGCAAAGACACCTGGATCGTGGGAAGGGAACAATGAGCCTGCTATCCCGGGTCGCCGAACGAAGCTACTGGGCCGCCCGCTACCTGGAACGGGCCGAGAACAACGGCCGCGTCATCAATGTGTACGGAAACCTGTTGCTGGACCTTCCGCTGGAGGCCGGTTTCGGCTGGCACACGCTGATCGACATCAACGGCAATCAGGATCTTTACGCAAACTTGTATCCGACGCCGAACAGCCTCTCCCCGCTGCGTTTCCTGATCTCCGACGCCAACAACCCGAGCTCGATACGCGCTGCCTTGCGCATGGTGCGCGAGAATATCCGTACCACCCGCGACATCTTCCCTTCCGAGGCCTGGCGCAGCATCAACGAGCTCTACCTGTTCTCGAAGGAGTCGTTGCGCGGCGCTATCAGTGATCGCAAGAGACACGAGGTCTTGTCGCGTATCGTCGCCGGGTGCCAGCAGATCAATGGCATGCTGGCGGCGAACATGAGCCACGGGCCCGCTTACCAGTTCCTGCGCATCGGCCGGAATGTGGAGCGGGCTGACATGGCCACCCGGGTGGTAGACGTCGCCGCGGCAACCATCCTGAAAGCTAGCGATGATCTGGTGCCTTTCACCAACACGGTGTGGATGGCAGTCCTGCGATCGCTGAGTGCTTATCAGATGTACCGACAATATGTCCGCCGCCGCATCGTACCCGGAGACGTCATCACCTTCGTGTTGCTGGATGATCACTTTCCGCGCGCCTGGCGTTATTGCCTCGGGCAACTCGAGACGGCGCTGCGCCGCCTGCCGCGCCCCGAGGATGCTCTACGGGCAGTCGCTCGCTTGCAGCGCCAGACCGACGAACTGGATTTGGCCAGGATGGACCATGCCGACCTGCATGACTGGATCGACCTGGTGCAGCTGGAGCTGGGCGTCGTTCATGTCGCCGTTCAACAGACCTGGTTCACGCTGGAGGCCCCGGCATGAAGCGCTTCGTCTGTGCCTGCGGCAGCCCGGTGTTCTTCGAGAATTCCTATTGCCTCGCTTGCGACCGGCCCCTGGGCTTCGATCCGGAGTCGCTGGAGATGATTCCGTTGGAGAGTCATGGCGAGGGGCGCTATCGGGACGCCCGGGCATCAACGACCCGTGAATTTCAGCACTGCCGGAACAGGAGTGAGCACGACGTCTGTAACTGGCTGTTGCCGGCGGAGGCCGGGCGGGATTTTTGCGTCGCCTGTCGCCTGAACGAAGTTATCCCGGCACTGGAAACCGGTAAGAACCAATTGCTGTGGGCGCGGCTGGAGGCGGCCAAGCGACGCATGATCTTCGATCTTCTGAGGCTGGGCCTGCCGCTGCGGCAGCCCGATTCAGTGATGATGTCGTTCCGCTTTCTCGAAGATCAGCGACACAACCCCAACGTCAGCGAATCCTTTGTTGTCACCGGCCACATGGGCGGGACCATCACTATTAACGTGGCCGAGGCGGACGACTCGGTACGCCATGCCGTTCGTGAGGACATGCAGGAACGCTATCGAACCTTGCTCGGTCACTTCCGGCACGAGAGCGCGCACTTCTACTTTTTTCCAATGGTCGCCAGCGATGCCGAAGCGCTGCGGGAATTCCGCGGACTCTTTGGAGACGAGCGCGAAAACTATGAGACGGCGATGGGGCGTTTCTACGAGATCAAGGGCACTCGAATCACGTGGCAGGGACGTTACGTTAGCGCCTATGCTTCGTCGCATCCCTGGGAAGACTGGGCCGAGACCTGGGCCCATTACCTGCATATCAGGGACACCGTAGAAACCGCCGTGGCCTGGGGTGTGGTGCCGCCGCCGGATACGGCCAGGGATTCGGATCAGTGGCTCGATGCCTGGATGGATCTCTCGGTGATCCTGAACGAACTCAACCGCAGTATGGGCACCGACGATCCCTATCCGTTCGTGCTATCCCCGCTGGTGGCGGACAAGCTCAGCTTTGTCCATCGACGAGTCGTACCGACGCCGGCAGACGCGGCAACTTCGGCAACTCGTTAAAGGCGTTTTTCAGGCTTTCCTGCCAGGCCATACGCAGCGTGCGCAGGTAGTCGTCGTCCTCGCCCAGCACGATGTGCCGTCCGGGTTCCTGCGTTCCGGCGCGGTAGATCATGACCTCGAGCGGCGGCCCTACGGTGACGTTGCTGCGCATGGTCGAATCCATGGAGACGATGGCGCAGCGGGCCGCGTCCTCCAGGGCCATGTCGGCGTCGATGATCCGGTCCAGGATCGGCTTGCCGTACTTGGACTCGCCGATCTGCAGGAAGGGAGTGTGCCCCGAGGCGCGGATGAAATTGCCTTCGGGATAGATCTGGAAAATCGATGGTGGTCGGCCGCCGATCTGGCCGCCGAGGATGAAGCTGGCGTCGGGACTGAACGCGTCCTCACCCTTGCCGGAATGCCTGGCCTGTTCCTCGTGGCTGATGGCGCCGACGTACTCGGCGGCCTCGGACAGATGCTCCACCGTGCTCAGACTGCGCTCGGCATCCTTCTCGATGTCCCGATTGAGCCGGGTTACGACCGCCTGGGTTGTCGCCAGGTTGCCGGAAGACAACAGCACGAAGATACGTTGCCCGTCGCCGAGGAAGCGATGCATCTTCGAGAACGTGGAAATCTGATCGACGCCGGCATTGGTGCGCGAGTCCGAGGCGAACACCAGGCCCTGATCTACGGTTGCTGCCAGACAGTAGGTCATTGAGGTTGCGCGCTCCGGTTGCTGAAGCGCAGATGCTAGAGGCGGTCCGCCCGCCGGTCAATCCGACGGGTGCGAAGCCGATGATTCGGGATACTCAGACCGCCGGTGGCGTAGCGATACTGGCCGCATTGTGCGCGCCGGCGGCACTCTCGGGAGACAGCCAGTACGCGACGAGCAGGGCGAACGCAACGAAGATGAGAACAACGGAGAAGGCCCTGAGCCCGTGCAGGATAGGAGACCCGCCCGCCGCGATCGAGGTTCGCAAGAGCAGGATCATGGCCGCGAGCCCGGCCAGAAAAATCGCGATGATCACCCCGATCAACGCCTCTGGCAGGTGGAACTGCTCCCTGACCGCTAACAGCAACTCGACCGTCGCCAGGCCGGCGCCGGCATAGATGATCACGGCCGTCCAGAATCGGACGGTCCTGGCGCGACTATCCAAGGTCTTCCTGTCCTTCAACGCGGTCTCGGAGAACGGCCACCCTGAGCCTACATTACCTCAGAATAACAGCCAGGGCCGGAGCGGCCGGTTCGAGCCAGTAGGCGACGAGCAGCCCGGCGGCCGCGAACAGGAGGACCACGGCGACGGCTTGCAGGGCATGCAGTATCGGTGAGGCGCCGCCAGCGATGCGGGTTTTGAGCAGCATGATCGTGGACAGGAATCCCGCCACGAACACCGCTAACAGACCATTATCCAGGCTGTCCGGCAGGCCGAAGTGTTGCCTGGCCGTTGTCAGTAACAGCACGGTAAGCAAGCCGGTGCCGGCGTAGATGAGGAGAGTGGTCCAGAGTCGGTGGCCCCTCGCCCAGCCTGCGATGTTGTCCCTGCGGGTCATTTCTGTCTCTCAAAAACACAGCATTTCTGTTCTACAAATACGGTTCAGACCGTGCAGAAGTTGGCGAACAAGGGCATGTTTCGGCGGGCCACTCCGGCCTCGCAGACGCGGGGCGGACCGCTGGTGTTGCTCGCAGAAGAGGCCAGCCGGATCTTCTCGCGTGGCGCACCCCGGGGTTCCTAATCAGACAGGCCTGCCGACCGGTGAACAAAGAGGGCCTGACCGGGCGGGTTGCCCCACGATCCGTTCCATGGGTCGCCTGGCTCGCTGATGAGCCGAGTCCCGGTCCAGCCCGAACAGGACAGAGCGTCCTATGAGTAACTACTGTCCCGAAAGCCGGATGTTGGTGTGTGCGGCATGACGGATGTTGGCACCCAAGCGAACTAGCAGCACCCCTCGATCGGCCCATAAGCCAGGTTTCAGAAGAGCAAAAAGGTGCGGCCCGCCGAAAAGGCGGGCCGCAGGGCTGCGCTGATACGTCTGTCGCTCTCTAGAAGACGACCCGCGCAGTGTTCGAACAGACTGAGGTGCCGGCATCGCAGACCTCGTAGTCATAGGTCCCGCCGCCTTTCACACCGATGTTGTCCGTGTAGCTACCCGATCCGTTGCTCGAGCCGCTGGTGTCTACCTGGCTGCCGTCGCGAAGAATATCCACGCTGCCGGTGGCGCCGCTCCAGGACAGATCCACGGCTTGCCTGCCTTTCACCTTGTAGCCGCTGGCGGACAGGGACGGCCCCGCTGGCGCGGCCGGAGTCGTGACGGCATTGCTGGACGACCAGCCGGAATTGCCGGCGCCGTTGAAGGCGGCGACCCGGTAGTAGTAGGTGGTCGCCGCGGATACGCCATCGCTGTCGTCGTAGCTGATCTGCCCGGCAGGCGTTGCCCCGACCGAAGTCCAGTTACTGCCGTCAGTGGAGCGTTCGACCCGGAAGCCGGACTCATCGCCGGAATTGTCCGTCCAGTCGAGCTGGACCAGCGCGTGGCTGGCGGCGGTGGCGCCGACGCTGCCCGGTGCGGCGGGCGGAGAGGCGTTCGGATCTGACTCCGTGCGGATCATCAACTGGTCCACATGCAGCGTCTCCAGCGAGCGTGCACCCTGGCTGCGGTCGCTGTCCGTCGCCCGGACCGTGACGGTGCCGGAGGTCGACGCAGGCAGGCTTGCCATGTAGGTGGCAGCGCTGTCCCCGTTGTCCACCATGAACAGTGGCGTGTATGCCGAGCCGTTGACCGAGTACGCGAAGTCGAAACTGTCTTCACCGACGTCACCCGTGACCCAGGCGTTGGCGTGCACGCTGATGGTCATGCCAGGGCTGACGCTGAACTGCCAGGAGGCCTGCGCACGGCTGGTGCGTCTGGACGGCTTGCCGCCGGACTCCGCTTCCGTCAGGCGATGGGTCGAGCCATCATCGTCCCGCGTGTTGGAGACGCTGCCGGCCATCGAGCCCTGGCTGACGCTGGACGACTGGGCATAGGCGTCGCTGAACGTCAGGGTCCGGGCGGAGGCCGGTCCCGCCGCGTCAGAGTCGCCGCTGCCGTTATAAGCAAAAAGGCGATAGTGGTACTCGACGCCCAGTTCGAGCGCAGAGTCGCTGTAACTGGTCGCACCAGACGGCAGGTCGGCGATCTCATCAAAAGGCCCACCCGCGTCATCGGCCCGTTCAAGCCGGTAGCCGGCTTCGTCCGCTACGTCACTCCAGCCCAGGTCGATGCGTGAACCCGAAACGGCGCTGGCCGAGAAACTGCCCGGTCTGGCCGGAGGGGGTGGTGGCGCCTGGGTGGTGGCCGAGGCCACGTTGCTGTAGCCGGAATTGCCGGCGCCGTTGTAGGCCCGTACCCGGTAGTAGTAGAGGGTGCTCGCGGTACGGCCTGTGTCGCTGTAGGCGTTCGCGTTGGCACCGAGAGTGGCGATCTGGCTGAAGCTCGAACCATCCGTGGAACGCTCGACGCGGAAGCCGGTCTCATCGCCGGCGTTGTCCGACCAGCTCAGGTCCACCCGGTCATGAGTCGGCGCGCTGGCGCCCAGGCTGGACGGATCAGCCGGCGGCGTGGACGCCGCCGATGCGCGGAACGCAGCGACGGTCGGCGCTGTAATCGCCATCGAGCGGACCGCGTCCGCGGAGTTCGCCGGATCGACGTCGTGGTCGATACCGGTGGCGAAGCCGTTGTAGGTGACATCCGGATTGGAGAAATGGTTCACCCGGGTGCCGCCGCTGCAACTGTAGGACATGACGGTGCGGAAGCCGGTGCCGTCGGTCAGGCACCGCCGGAATCCGTAGGAATAGGCGAAGACGCCCGAGTTACTGGAGTTGGGGCGGTCGTGCATGTTGCCCTGGTTGTGGCCGATCTCGTGGGCCAGGGTCTGGTTGGTCAGACACGACGAATAGGTCACGCCGACCGCCCAGGGCGCGAACGAGGTGCTGTCGCTGGTCATCACGTAGGCGATGCCGCAGTAGTTGCTGTCTTCGGTGATCAGCGCCACCAGGTCGGCGCCGTATTGATCCCGCAGCGTATGGGCGCTGTCCAGATTACCGTCCGAGGTCAGTCGCAGGTGATCGAGGCTGACGCCCATGTCGCCGGTTTCGGTGTAGGCAATCTCATCCAGGTAGACGATGTTCAGCTGCAGATCCAGCGCGCTGTTCTGGTAGGCCTGGTTGGCGGCCTCGACGGCGCTGACGATGCGATTCTCCACCGGGGTCGGGTCGCTGCCGCCCCAGCGATTGCGCGAAGCGGGCGTGTAGACGACCAGCAGGTCCTGGACGATGCTGGCGGCCGCTGCCGGTGGCGCGGACCCGCCGGTATCACCGCCACCGACTTCCTCGGGCAGGGGCGGGTGACCGAAGTCGGGCAGCGCATCGGCGTCGATCTCATAAACATTGTGGAAGCCGGCGCCGTCCCAGGTCACTTCGTAGATGCGTTCGCCATCGTCGAGGAAGCCGCCGACGATGCCGTTGCGCACCGTCAGAGAGACGACCGTGCCCGGCTGGCCGTCGAATTCGCCGACCCAGGTGAGACGGTTGTCCGCCTGCACGTGACGCAGCTGTTTGGCCACCGCGCTGCGGCCGCCCGGGAGCGTTACCATCAACCGGCTGCGTGCCAGGGCGCCGGGGTTGAGCCGGCCACGCAGGCCCGGTGCGTTCATCGCATGTTCGGGCAGGCTGGAACGCGGGTTTTCTTTAAGTCCGTCGAACAACCGGGCGGGTGGGTCCGCCAGCGCTACGGGCTGAAAGATGAGAAGACTCGCTGTGGCGAGGACGAGGGCGCGGAGCGCACGTAGAGATGTGTTGTTCATGGGCCTTCCTCTCGACAAGCGGCGTCCGGACACGGGGAGTTGAACCGGACGCCAGGGGGGACTGAGGCGTCGGCTGAGAGGATGTCTTGAGGGACCCGGCGGGTCGGTGACGCTCGTCACAAAGCGCACCATGCGCTGGCTTATGTTAAAGAAAATATTTTAGCCAATTCAGGGAGTTAGGTGCGTCGGTCGCGCACAGGATGTGGCTCTACCAGCCCTCTGTACCGGGTGCGCCTTTCCAGGGGCCGACGATTTCGCCCGTCACCCAGCCGCCATAGAATCCGCCCTCCTGCGGCCGCACGATCTCGCCCTCGACGAGGCAGCGATCCACCCGTCCGGGATAGAAAGACAGATAACCGGCGAGTTCCGCGTAACGCTGTTCGGGCGCCAGGTAACTCCATGCGGAGTTGGCCGCGACCCGGTCGCCGACACGCACGCTCCAGTAGCGCGCGCGACCCTTCCACTCGCACCAGCTGGAACCCGCTGCCGGGACGATCAGATTCGGATCCACGTCCGCCGCTGGCAGGTAGAACGTCGGCGGTGAGGCGGTCTCCAGGCAGCGGAGGGCGTTGCGGGTCTCGGCGATGACGACACCGGCAAACTCGACCCGGACCCGCCGCTGATCTGGCACCAGCTTCGGCGGACGCGGGTAGTCCCAGACCGATTCATGGCCGGGGCTTACTGCAAACGGTCTCGGGCGAGGTTTACGCAACACATGATCTGGTTCGTCCACCCCGGGGCGGCGGATGCGTGCCGATGGCAAACACCAGTAGACTTGCTCCCGACAGACGGACTCCGGGGGAAGATCATGTCGAATACCAATCAGGCGAATGCGCAGACTCTGAATCCACCGGCGCACGGATACAGCGTCCTCTTCGCCGCGTTGATGGGGCTGTGGATTCTGGCGCCGTTCGCGCGCGCGGCGGGTCTGGGCGATGCCGTCGAACTGGTCCTGCTGACCATACTCATGTTGGCTGCCGGATACGCAACCTCCGATCAGGGCAAGAGATTCAAGGTGATAGTCGTGCTCGGTATCCTGATGGGGCTGCTTATCTGGATCAACTTCACGCCCTGGATCGACATCTATCCCTACTTGCCTTCGAAGATCGTCGGAATCGCTTTCTTCGTCCTGGTGGCCTACGAGTTGCTGGTCGACATCCTCGCCAAGCAGGGCCGGGTCGACATGTCGCTGATCTACGGGGCGCTGTCCGTCTATCTTCTCATCGGCATCGCCTTCGCGTGGCTCTACGAGGCGATCTACGTGATCGATCCGGGCGCGTTCAAGGGCGTTGAAATAGATCCGCTGGGCGAACTCGGCGAATTCCAGTACTTCAGTTTCGTAACGCTGACGACGCTGGGCTATGGGGACATCTCTCCCACGACCAGGATCGCCGGTTCTTTCGCGACCCTGGAGGCGATCATCGGCCAGGTGTATCTGACCGTACTGGTGGCACGGCTGGTCGGCATGCAGATATCCCAGCCCTCGCAAGAGTGACGACGCCAACCTGTTTCTGACCAGAGGACCGAACATGACAATCTTTGACCTGGCGCGACTGGTCCGAGTCGTGCTTGTCATCATGTGTCTCTTGCCGCATCAGCAGGCGCTGGGCGCTGCGCCCGCCGATCCTGAAGAGATGCGGCCCAGAGTGGGGCTCGTGCTCAGCGGTGGCGGCGCCCGCGGCGCCGCCCATGTGGGCGTGCTGAAGGTGCTGGAGGAATCCAGGGTACCGGTGGACTACATCGCCGGCACCAGCATGGGAGCTATCGTCGGTGGACTGTACGCGTCCGGCATGTCCGCGGATGAGATCGACATAGCGATAGACGCCATGGACTGGGACCGGATGTTTCGCGACGACCTGGAGCGTCAGGATCGAAGCTTCCGCCGCAAGCGCGATGACGACCTGCTGCTGGTGCAGGCACAGCCCGGTTTCGACCTGAAGACGGGGACGCTGAAGTTGCCGCTGGGACTGATCGAGGGTCAAAGGGTCACGCTGGCCCTGAAGGAATTCACCGTCCCGGTGGCCCAGATACGCGACTTCGACGAATTGCCCACGGCCTTCCGTGCCGTCGCGACCGATATCGGCACGGGACAGATGGCGGTTCTCGGCGAGGGTGACCTGGCGTTGGCGATCTCAGGCAGCATGGCCATCCCCGGAATTTTCTCGCCGACTGTGTTCGGCGACCGACTGCTGATGGATGGTGGCATCACCAACAATCTTCCTGTCGACGTGGCTCGTGCCATGGGCGCCGACATCGTTATCGTCGTCGACATCAGCACACAGCTGCACGCACCCGAAGACCTGACCGATATCGTGGTCCTCACCGATCAGCTGACCTCGATCATGACCCGCGCCAACACGGAGCGGAACCTGAAGACACTGGGTCCGGGAGACATCGCCATCGTGCCGGAGCTGGGAAACATCAGGACGGGCGACTTCGATCGCACCGGCGAGGCGGTCGAGATCGGTTACACGGCCGCCGCAGCCATGCGATCCAATCTGGAGGCCTACGCGGTGAACGGCGAAGACTACCGTGCCTGGCAGTCAGGCAGGCGGGCACGCCGGTCACCGCCGCCGCTGATCGATTTCGTTGCCATCGAAACAGACGCGTCCCTGGACCCGGAGGTGCTGCAACGCAAGATCGAACAGCCTCTTGGGGAACCGCTGCAGACCCGGCAGATGAACCGCAACCTCGACTCTATATTCGGGCTCGAGTTGTTCGAGAAAGTCAGTTATGCGGTCACCGAGCGGGATGGAGACAGCGGCGTCGTCGTCGACGCGCGCGCCAAACGCTGGGGCCCCGACTACCTGCAGTTCGGCCTCGATCTCGAGGACGATTTCGAGGGCAACACCTTATTCAATTTGCGGGTGGCGTACCTGAAGACCGCCATGAACGAACTCGGCGGCGAGTGGCGCACACAGCTGACGGTCGGCGAGGAGCCGGGTGTATTCAGTGAGTGGTATCAACCGCTGGACACAAAAATGCGCTACTTCGTCAATCCGTCAGTGTTCTACGGTAAGCGCAACGTCAACTTCTTCGAGGGCGGTGACAAGGTCGCGGAGTACCGGGTGACCGAGGGCGGCTTCCAGCTGGCGGGTGGCCGCGAACTCGGCAACTGGGGCGAGATCAGGGCGGGTTACGAGTTCACCAACGTGGGGTCAAGCCTGCAGATTGGCGAGCCCGCAGACATCGAGAAGGACTATGACGACGCCCGCCTGTTCCTGCGCTTCGAGGTCGACGAACTGGATGACGTGAACTTCCCCCGGCGAGGTCATGCGTTCCTGCTCAATTACGATTGGCACAGCGATACCCTGGGCGACGAGAATGATTTCGAGCAGGCGAACTTCGGTGCCGGTGTGGCGATGACCTGGGGCCGCTATTCAGTGTTTCCCAACGTAGCCGGGGGCAAGACGCGCAATGGCGACGCGCCAATTTCCAGGCTGTTCCAGCTCGGCGGCTTCCTGAGGCTATCGGGATTCGAAGCCAACGAACTCAGTGGTGAGGAATACGTTCTCGGTGAGGTCGTATTCTTCAGAAAGATGAACGACATCGAGCTGTTGCCGGTCTACATCGGTGCATCGGTCGAGTACGGCGCCATCGGTGATGACATCGATCTGCAGGATGACGGCAAGGCGGCCGGTAGCCTGTTCCTCGGGATCGACTCCTTCGTAGGCCCGCTTTACCTTGGCGCCGGTTTCGCGGAAGGCGGTAACAGGACCGGCTTCCTGTTCCTGGGTCGCCGATTCTAGAAATGCGAAGGGCCGCCTCAGGGCGGCCCTTCATCGGCGCAAAACGAAGTGAGCTCAGGCGCGTTTCTTCTTTGAGACTCGCTTCTTGCTCGCGGTCTTCCGTCTCACCGGCTTCCGCTTGGCGGCTGCTTTCTTGCGAGTCGCCGTCTTCTTGCGGGAAGCCACCTTCCTCTTCGACGCGGGCTTCTTCTTCGCAGTGGCCTTCTTTCTTGCCGCGGGCTTCTTCTTCGCGGCGGGTTTCTTCCTGGCGACCGCCTTCTTCTTCGCGGCCGGTTTCTTCCGGCTCGGCCGCTTGGCGGCAGCCTTCTTCTTCGCGGCCGGTTTCTTCTTCGCCGGACGCTTCTTCGCTTTCTTCTTGCCTCCGAATGCCTTCTCGATCTCGGCCTCGAGTCGGGTGACGGCCTTGTCCAGGAACTCACTCTTCTTCAAGTGTTTCCTGGCCTCGTTGTACATCTGGCGGACGCGCCGCTTGTCTTCTTCCGTGATGCGTAGCTCATCACGGGCATCGGCGAGCATCTGCTCGAGTTTCTTGACGCGTTCCTGGGCAGCCTTGGTGCCGCTCCTGGCCGCCTTCTCGGCCTGGGCCTGCAACCGTTTCCGCAGGCTCTTTACCCGATCAGCGGTGCGATTGCCCCGACGGACCAGCGTGTCCAGCTCCCGCTTGAGTCGCTTGTAGGTTTTTTCTGCGGTCTTGGAGAATTGATTTCGGGCGTCGTGAAACGCCTTCTCGAGATCGGCGAGCTGATTCGTCATTGGCGATGTTCCCCCGGGGTTTGTACGGCGATCCCGTCTCGATCGCGAGTCGGGCTCTCTCCGGCAATATAGTACAAAGCCTGTACAGCCGCCATGAAACTCCGCGGAGGACACGTTCGAATCATTCCCGCATTAGAATAGGACGCCATGTCGTCTGGTCCCGGACCGCGATGCTAAAGACCGGCGCGGCAATTCGCGCCCCCAGGTTCAACATCCATGAGCAACATGTTTTACGCTGCCGCCTGCCAGACGGACTTTCCGGCCGCTAGTACGCGCCAGGAGATCCCCGTTCGAGTGCAGAGGATGTGCGAGATGGTGGAGCAGACCATCACCGGCTACGAACCGTTCTTCGACGTGCGGCTGCTGGCGTTTCCCGAGTTCGCCCACACGATCCCCACCTATCCCACAGTGGAACAGCTGCGTGAGCATCTTGCGGTACCGGTACCCAACGAACACACCGACGTCTATGAAAATCTGGCCAGGCAATACGGCTGTTACATACAGACAGGATCGTTTCTGGAAAGCGATCCGGAGTTCCCGGATGTGGTGTTCAATACGACGGTGCTGATAGGTCCGGACGGCATCCTGAGCAAGTACCGCAAAGTGAATCCGTGGATCCCGTGGGAGGTGCACGCGAGTCCGCACGATTTCGAGGGCTATCCCCTTGATCCGTTCCCCGTGGCCAATACGGAACTCGGCAAGATCGCCGTCGCCACCTGCTACGATTGGCTGTTCCCGGAGACTATCAGGGAGCTCAGTTTCAGGGGTGCCGAGATCCTGGTAAGAATTTCTGCCTATATGGACCCCTGGGGTACGTCCGAGCCGATGAACTGGTGGTCCCTGGTCAACCGGACCCGGGCGCTGGAGAACACCGCCTATGTGGTGGCCGCCAACCAGGGAGCGGCCATGAACAACTATCCTCCGTTCAGCTGGCCCGGCGGCAGCATGATCGTGGACTACGACGGCCGCATCCTGTCCCAGGCGGATCCCGGGCCGGGAGAGAAAGTGGTCGTGGCGCCGCTTGATGTTCAGGCGCTGCGTACTGAACGATCGCGCCGCAGAGGCCATGACATGAGAGCTCATCTGCGGCCCGAGTTGTATACCTACCTGTCGCAGCCGCGCTTGCCGCGGGCCGACTCCCACCCGATCTCGATAGACAGCCTCAACAGTCGCATCGAGTCGGCCAAGGATTGCCTGGACGGTGAAGACGAGTGACACGATCTGACGGCCGCTTCGTCCTGCTCCTGTGTTGCATGCTGCTGGGCGCATGCGGCAAGTCGGGCGGACCGTCCGCAGACGATATCGCGCTCAACAATCGCGGCGTCGCCCTGATGGGGTACTTTGACTATCCCGCAGCGCGCGAGGTCTTTGTAAAGCTGACCGAGAGCCGACCCGAGTGGCTGGACGCCAAGGTCAACCTGGCGATCTCCACCCTCAACCGTCAGGAGGAGGGAGATGAACAGCGCGCCCTTGCGATTCTCGATGATGTGCTGCGGCGCCAGCCGGATCACGTCCGGGCGAATTATGTCAGCGGGCTGTTGCGCTTATATCTGGGCGAGACTGAAGCATCGCTCAAGCACCTCCGGCTGGTCGCCGATGCGGACCCGGAGGATGCCTATGCCGCCTATTTCATCGCCCAGAACCTGCTGCAACAGGGTGAACTCGAACAGACGCTGACGTGGTACCGGCGCGCGATCGAACTCGATCCCTATCTGCGCAGCGCCTACTACGGGGCTGGCCTGGTCCTGCGACGCCTCGGCGAGGCCGACGAGGCTCGCGAGATGCTGTCGGTATATCAGCGATTCGCGGACAATCCGCGCGCCCGGCTGGCCGAGTTCAAGTACACCCGCATGGGCGCCAAGGCGGAGACCCTGGCTGTCGGGCGGCCGCAACCGCAAAGGACGTCCCGGCCGCCGGGCGCCCTGTTCGCCGAACCGCAGGATCTGGCCATCGGGGAGGGCGCCGGTCCCGCGCGTCTGACTGTCGCCGACGTCGATGGTGACGGCCGGCTCGATCTGTACAGGGTCTCCACCAGCGGCTCGGTGTTGCTGCTGGCGGGCGAGGGGGGCAGCTATGAGCCGCGGCCGCAGCACGCGCTCTCGGGGGTCGCCGGCATCGTGGCGAGTCTCTGGGGCGACGTCGATAACGACGGCCATCTGGACCTTTATCTCTGTCGTATCGGCGTCAATCAACTCTGGCTCGGCGATGCCGATGGCGGCTGGCGGGAGGCCGCTGGCAGTACCGGAACCGATGACGACGGTTACTGTTCGGATGCCGGCCTGCTGGACGCCGACCATGATGGCGACCTCGATATCTTTGTGGTCAATTCGAACCGCCCGAACGAGTTGTTCAACAACAATGGGGACGGCAGCTTTCGGCGCCTGGCGGAATCGCAGGGCATAGGCGGCAGCGATGGCGGCGGGCAATTCCTGGCCGCGGATCTCGACGGTGATCGTGACGTGGATCTGCTCGTGATCCGGCCCGGCGGCAGTGAAGTCTGGCTGAACGATCGGCTCTGGCAATACAGCGCGGCGACCGGATTCGAGGATTTTACCGAGGCCCGCCTGATCTCGGCGGTGGCCGGTGACCGGGATGCCGACGGTCGTGTCGAGATCTATTCGGTGGATGATGCTGGCGTGCTGTCGATGTGGAGTCGCGGCCCGGACGACCGCTGGGGCCAGCGCCGGCTGGACAGTGTTCCTGGCGCGGGCCCCTACCTGTCGCTGGCGGATTTCGACGGCGACGGCGTCCTGGATCTGCTGGCCGGCAGCGTCTCCGGCGCGAGCGCCTTCGTTGACCAGGACCAGCCCGTTGTGCTGAACGACTCTTCGACCCTGGCCGGCCCGATCATCGTCATCAACGCGGATGCCAAACGCGGACCCGGGCTGGCAGCGCCGACCGTGGCGGGGCTGCGGCAATGGTTGCCCGGCCCCGGACGCCACGCCTTTCTCGGTATCGCCGTCAGCGGCAGGGAGGATCGTGCCGAGTCGATGCGCTCCAATCGTTCCGGCATCGGCACCCGGGTGTCGTTGCGCACGCTGGATCGTTGGGCGATCGCGGACACTTTCGACCGACACTCGGCCCCGGGCCAGAGCCTGCAGCCGCTGCTGTTCGGCCTGGGAGGCCGGCCGGAGGCGGACTTCGTGGCTTTGGACTGGTCCGATGGCGTGTTCCAGACCGAGCTCGACCTGAGGCCCGGTACAGTCCATCAAATCGCCGAGACCCAGCGCCAGCTGTCGAGCTGCCCGGTGATCTTCGCCTGGGACGGTCAGGGCTACGCGTTTGTCAGTGATGTCCTGGGAGTGGGCGGGCTGGGGTTCCTTGTCGCGCCTGGGTCGTACGCGGAACCGCGCCCCTGGGAGTACTTCCTGATGCCGGCGGGTCTGCCGGTCGAACGCGACGGTCGCTATCAGATCAAGATCGCCGAACCCATGGAAGAGAACGCCTACCTGGATTCGGTCCGCCTGCATGTCGTCGACCTGCCCTCCGGATGGGATGTGGTGCCGGATGAACGCATGGCGACCGGTGCACCACAGGTGACCGGGCGGCCGATCTACTTCGCCGAGACCCTGTTGCCCGTGCGGGCAACAAACGACCGCGGTCAGGATGTCACCGTCGAGATATCCGAGGCCGACCGATCTGCCGCGCCCCCGGGGACTCTGGACTCGCGATTTATCGGTCGTCTACGCGAGCCACATCGCCTGACGCTGGATTTCGGCCGATCGATCAATCCGCCGGGAACGAAGCCTGTCATGGTGGCGGACGGCTGGGTCGAGTATCCTTATTCGCAGACCGTCTTCGCGGCCTGGCAGGCGCATGCCTCCTATGATCCGCCTGACCTGGAAGCCAGGACGGCCGACGGAAACTGGCAGATGGTGCATGCGGACTTCGGCTACCCGGCCGGCATGCCGAGAGTGATGTCTCTGCCGCTACAGGCATTACCGGCCGACACGGTGGCGCTGCGGATCAGTACCAGCCTGGAGGTCTACTGGGATCGTATCCGCATCGTCTACGAGGGGACGCCGCCCCGAGCCGAGACGCTGGATATCGATCCCCAGACTGCGCGGCTGGCCAAGACCGGGTTCCCGCTCAGGCGCAACGGCCCTCAGCGGCTGCCCGACTATGATTACGGCGTCAGGCAGGCGTTCTGGGACGCCCGCTATCTCGAGGGCCATTACACGGCCCTCGGTCCGGTCGACGAGTTGCTGGCCGACACCGATGATGCGGTGGTCGTCATCGGTTCGGGAGAGGAGGTCCACCTGGAGTTTCCGGCACCCGCACCCGCGCCTGGCGGCTGGACGCGCAGGATCATCCTCGAAACCCGCGGCTGGGCCAAGGATATGGATATGTACACCCGTGACGGCGGGCGCGTCGATCCGCTGCCCGTACGCGGGCCGCTGGATGCCGCTGCCGAAGCCCGGCGCCAGGATCTGCACGATCGTTACAATCTGAGGTTCCAGTCCGGGCGATGACGAGCACGCCAAGACAGCGGCAGGGCAGCAGGCGTCCCGTGGCGGTTGTGACGCCGGCGCTGAGAACGCTTCTCTACATCGTGTTCGGGTTGTTCTCGCTGCTCGCGATCAACGCCGTCTACCTCGCGTCGGTGACGTTCATCGAGTGGTGGACCGGCCGCACCATTCAGGACTATTTCTACCAGCTGATGTTCCTGGGCCACCTGGCGCTGGGGCTGTTACTGATCGTCCCGCTGGTGATCTACGGCTTCCGGCACCAGTCTCGCGCTCGCGGCCGAACGAATCGGCGCGCCGTAAAGGTCGGCTATGCGCTGCTCGCGGTCGCGCTGCTGCTGCTTGTGACGGGTCTCGTGCTGACTCGCGGTATCCCGCTCATCGAGATCCGCGATCCGGCGGCGCGGGACGTGGCCTACTGGCTGCATGTCGTAACACCCGTGATGGCGGCATGGCTGTTTGTGCTGCACCGTCTCGCCGGCGCGCCCATCCGCTGGCGCTTCGGAGGGCTGGTGGCGGCGGGCGCCATCCTGCTGTCGGCCGCGCTCGTCTACGCCCAGTCCCAGGATCCGCGCGTCTGGAACGCATCCGGGCCCGAGGAGGGCGTGGAATACTTCTTCCCGTCGCTGGCGCGGACCACCAGCGGAGACTTCATCCCCGCCCGCGCACTGATGCAGGACGACTACTGCGCGCGCTGTCATGCCGATGTTCATGACAGCTGGTCTTACAGCGTCCATCGCTTCGCCTCGTTCAACAATCCGGCCTACCTGTTCTCGGTAAGGAATACCCGCCAGATGTCTCTGCAACGCGATGGGGACGTGCGTGCGGCCCGATTCTGCGCCGGCTGCCACGATCCGGTGCCGTTCTTCTCGGGAGCGTTTGACGATCCCGGCTTTGATGATGTGGCGCATCCCACCTCCCAGGCGGGGATCACCTGCACGGCCTGTCACGCGATCACCAATATCAATAGCCCAAGGGGTAACGCGGACTACACGATCGAGGAGCCGCTGCATTATCCCTTTACCTACGCGGACAGCGGCGCGCTCCAGTGGATCAACGAGACCCTGGTGAAGGCCAAACCGGACTTCCACAAGAAGACCTTCCTGAAACCCCTGCACCAGACTGCGGAATTCTGCGGCAGCTGCCACAAGGTCCATCTTCCGGAGGAGCTCAACGGCTACCGCTGGTTACGCGGCCAGAATCACTATGACAGTTTCCTGCTGTCCGGTGTCTCCGGGCATGGGGTTCGCAGTTTCTATTATCCGGAGGCGGCCGAGAGCAACTGCAACGGCTGCCACATGCAGACTGTGGTTTCTGACGATTTCGGCGCCCGGCGACTTGATGACAGCGGTGAACTGAAAGTTCACGATCACCAGTTCCCCTCGGCCAACACCGCGATACCGCACCTGCTCGACATGCCGGCGTCGGTAAACGAAGCCCACGAGGCCTTCCTCCGTGACAGCCTGCGGGTCGACATCTTCGGCCTCAAGGAGGACGGAGCGGTCGATGGCTCACTGCATGCGCCCTTGCGTCCGGTGGTGCCGTCGCTGCAACCGGGCAAGACCTATCTGCTCGAGACGGTGCTGAGGACGCTGACGCTGGGACACCTGTTCACCCAGGGCACGGCTGATTCCAACCAGGTATGGCTCGACGTCCGGGTCAGCAGCGGCGGCCGGACCTTCGGTCGCAGTGGCGGTTTGGAACCGGTCGAGAACTCGGTCGATCCCTGGTCGCACTTCGTCAATGCATGGGTCCTCGACCGCCATGGCGGGCACATCGACAGGCGCAACGCCGAGGACATTTTCACGCTGCTCTACGACAACCAGATTCCGCCCGGAGCGGCGGACGTGGTGCACTATCGCCTGACGGTGCCCGAGTGGGTGACCGGACCGATCGAGGTCGAGGTGGTGCTGAAGTACCGCAAGTTCGACACCCATTTCCTCAGGCTGTTCCAGGGAGAGTCGTTCAACGGCAACGATCTGCCTATCACGGTCATCGCCAGCGACAAGGTGATTTTCCCTGTGAGCAACGCAGCCCGGGAGTATGCAGAGGTGGCCGCGCCGGAGATCGATCGGTGGATGCGCTGGAACGATTACGGTATCGGGCTGTTACGCAAGAAAGGGGCGGGTGAGTTGCGTCAGGCAGAAGCCGCTTTCCAGCAGGTCGAAGCCCTCGGCCACGCCCATGGCCCGGTCAATCTGGCGCGGGTCTACCTGCGCGAGGGTCGGCTGGATGATGCCCGTAAGGCGCTGCAGCGGGCAGGTTCCCATGACCCGGCGACATATCCGTGGTCGATCGCCTACCTGACCGCCAGCCTGAATCGCCAGAACGGTTTCCTGGATGAGGCTATCGAGGGCTACCGCTCCTTGGCAGAGACCCGTTTCGCAGATGCCCGGGCCCGCGGATTCGACTTCGGAAAAGACTATCGCCTGCTGAATGAGATGGCCGGCGCCCTGTTCGAGCGGTCCAAGCTGGAGCGGGGTCAATCTCGACAGGCGCAGAGGACAGGGAGTCTTGGACAGGCGCGTGATGTCTACCTGCAGGCACTGCAGCTGGACCCGGAGAACGTCGAGTCCCACTGGGGCCTGGCGCAGGTTTTTGCCCGTCTCGGCGATCAGGAGCAGGCCGCGCATCACCGAATGCTTCATGCTCGATACAAGGTCGACGATAATGCACGTGACCGGGCTGTCGCGGCGGCCCGGCGAGCCAATCCGGCGGCAGACCATGCTGCTGCCGCCGTCGTCATCTACGACCTCCATCGAGCGGACGCCTACGGCCTTCAGAGCGTCACATCCAGGACCGCAGCCAATTGAGCAGGACGGAGAGCGAATCCCCGGACCGGGACCGACAGACCCTGTCGCGGGACGACGGCGGCGACGATGCCGTGATCGGTGTCGCTCTGCGATGGTCTGCGATCATCATCGCCGGCGTCTCTGTGCTGGCCGTCGCCGCGTGGTGGCTGCTGCGCGACGGGGCTGGTCCGGAGGCTGTCGAGGAAACGACTCTCAGGTCCCCGGAGTCCCTGCCGGCCGACAGACCGGTTGCGCTGCCAAATCTGCCTTTCAAAGACGTGACGGCTGCCGCGGGCATCGATTTCGTCCACGAGAATGGCGCTGAGGGCGAACGGCTGCTCCCTGAGACCATGGGTGGCGGGGTGGCATTCACAGACTTCGACGGCGATGGTCTGGCGGACCTGTTATTCGTTAACTCCAAGCCGTGGGCGTGGTCCGGGAGGCTCGCCCAGGGCGCCGCGTCCCGTTTGTATCTGAATCGCGGCGACGGCACGTTCCGGGATGCCACGGCCGGGTCGGGACTGGAGACGCCGCTATACGGGATGGGCGTGGCGGTCGGGGATGTGGACGGTGACGGGCGCCCGGATCTGTTTCTGACAGCGGTCGGCCGCAATCGGATGTTGCGGAATCTCGGTGGCGGTCGTTTCGAGGACATCACGGCAGCGGCGGGCGTCGCCGGCGATGACGACAGCTGGAGCACCAGCGCCGCCTTCGTCGACTATGATCGGGACGGCGATCTGGACCTGTTCGTGGCGAACTACGTCGCCTGGAACAGGGCGCTTGATTTCGAGGTGGACTACCAGCTGACCGGCATCGGCCGGGCCTACGGCCCGCCGACGAACTTCCCCGGCTCGCAGTCCTACCTGTATCGCAACCTGGGGGACGGTCGATTTGAAGACGTCTCGGCCGACTCGGGAGTGCAGGTGTCCCATCCGGACACCGGTGAGCCTGTGGGCAAAGCACTGGCCGTGGCCGTGGAGGATCTGGACAGAGACGGCTGGCCCGACCTGCTGGTGGCCAATGACACCGTGCGCAACTTCTACTACCGCAACGACGCCGGGACCTTTGTCGAACAGGGGATCGGCGGCGGCCTGGCCTATGACAATTCAGGTCACGCGACCGGCGCGATGGGTATCGACGTCGTCCGGAACGCGGACACCGGCGAGACGGCCGTCGCCATCGGCAATTTCGCCAACGAGATGACTTCCTACTATGTCGACCCGGATGGCAGCGGTCTGTTTACGGATGAGGCCATCATCGCCGGGATCGGGCCACCCAGCCGCAGCGCCCTGAGTTTCGGCCTGTTCTTTTTCGACGCCGACCTGGACGGGCGGCAGGATCTGCTGCAGGCCAACGGCCATGTCGAGGATGAGATCAACCGGGTGCAGGCGAGTCAGCGGCATGCACAGCCAGCGCAGCTGTTCTGGAACTGCGGAGTCGATTGCCCGCGCCGTTTCGTGGCGCTGCCGCCCGAGCGGCTCGGTGATCTTCCGGCGCCCTTGGTGGGTCGCGGGGCTGCGTATGCGGATATGGATCTCGACGGGGATCTGGATGTGATTCTGACACAGGCGGGTGGCGTGCCGAGGTTGCTGCGCAACGATCAGGCGACCGGTCACCAGTGGCTGCGGGTCAGGATTGTTGGCGTGCAGCCTAATATCGCAGCCATCGGCGCCCGCGTCCGTCTCGTCGGCTCCGCCGGAACTCAGGAGAGGATGGTGGGCAGCTCCCGCAGTTATCTGTCCCAGACGGAGCTGCCGCTGACTTTCGGTCTTGGAGAATCGGGTCAGGTAGAACGACTGGAAGTCACCTGGCCCGATGGCAGATCCCTGACGATGACCGCCGTCGCCCTCGACCGGGAGATCGTCGTGCGGCCACCGGGCGGCGGATGACGGCAGCCCCGCATGTTATCCTTTCGCGCCCCCGAGCCCTCCAACCCGATATCTGTGATTTCCGGCACGCCGAGGGCTGTCCGGCCGGAGAACGAGTCTGCTCCATGGCGGCGGTTTAAACGGGGAGCGGCCGCGCGTGCGGGAATCCGGCTCGCGATGCGAAGTCCAACATATGACACAGTTGAGTCAGAAGGCCTGAAATGAATCGAATTGCACAAGCGCTGTTCGCTACCGTCCTCATGGCGGCAAGCGCTATCGCGCTCGCCCAGGCGGACGCGCCGACGGTGGATATCGAGCTGGTGCCGCATCCGGACCTGGAACAGCTGGATCCCACTGTCAGCGAGGTTCTGCGTCCGGCGGTCGACTACTTTCGGCAACAGCGAGCGACCTTGCAGGGGCGACCGCTCGGTCTGGCCTATGGTCGCATGGGGATCAACTATCTCGCCCACGGGCAGCAGGAAGCTGCAGGTGCCTGCCTGCGCAATGCGGGGGCGCTGGATCCCGGCAATGCCCGCTGGCCCTACCTGCTCGGGTTCAGTTACCAGGAGTCGGGATTCCTGGACAAGGCCAGGGACAGCTATCGGGATGCACTGAAAATCGATCCCCGCTATCTGCCCGGCTTCATTCGCCTTGGCCGCGTCCTGCTGGAACTGAATTCGCTGGATGAAGCAGAGGCGTCTTTCGAGGTCGTTCTGCAGGCGGACAGTGACAACGCGGCTGCCATCGCCGGCATGGGCCGGATCGCTTTTCAACGCGAGGACTACCCCAGGGCAGCAAGCTTGTTTCAGCGGGCCCTCCGGCTAGACTCCGAGGCGTCCTCCCTACACTACCGACTGGGGCAGACTTATCTGGCCCAGGGCCAGGCAGGTAAGGCTCAGGCCGAAATGGACCAGGCCGGACAGACGCCGCCGGCCATAGAAGATCCGTTACTGGCTTTCGTCGAGGCCCACACACGCGGCCCTGGCCATTACCTCGAGGCGGCGGCGAAAGCGGAGGAGATGGGTAGCCA